>Ga0206922_1017_pt1 | contig 57402 bp, 46 predicted proteins | sample Alteio_BWOrgHeat_63_FD_152976 | JGI IMG/M metagenome (GOLD analysis project Ga0206922, IMG submission 152976) | Enriched cells from forest soil in Barre Woods Harvard Forest LTER site, Petersham, Massachusetts, United States -... | ecosystem: Environmental > Terrestrial > Soil > Temperate forest >... | reverse complement strand
ACCGGTAGTGACTTCGATGCCGTCGGTGTGGTGGTACTCGGGGTGCCCGGGAGTCTTCGATCCCCACTGGCGAAAGCCCTTCAGATCGGCCAACGTCAGCTTGTAGCCGGAAAGGAACAACGTTCCGTAAATTAGCGCCGAAGCGTGTCCATTGGAGAGCACAAAGCGGTCGCGATCTGCCCACTTCGAGTTGGACGGATTGTGCTTCATGATCTTGTGAAATAGCACGTAAGCCGCGGGCGACAGTGCCAGCGGCGCTCCGGGGTGGCCGCTGTTGGCTTTTTGAACGGTATCGACGGCAAGAATGCGCAGGGTGTCGATAGAAAGATGATCGAGGTCCTTGGGGATATCAGACATAAGGCTCGTAGTGTTCCTTTCCTCGGTAGCTAATTTCTTATGAGAATCAGGAGCGCGGCGCCGGGCCGGTGCAAATTCCATTCCGGGCATTCTGGAACGCCATTACTCTTCGATTCCAATCTCGTAGTTTCGTCCCAGCCATCGATTCTCCTCCGGCCAGAAGAAAGTTAATGATAGCCCAGAAGGGTTTTGCCTATATGAGGGTGGTATATCTGCGGCGAACCCGGCGCTCCCCAGACTGCGGCTCTGGACTGTGTTGGTAGTCCGCCATTGATTGTCGGTCCAGATCAATTCAAATCGCTTTTCATTCAGGAGACGAAGCGTCGCATTTGCCGTGATCGTCTGGATCGGGCGGTGAAGGCTGAAAATTTCGACAATTTTCTTGTGAAACCGGTCGTGATGGGCCGAGCGGGCATGCCCATGCTCGCCATGAACACGCCCATACCGTCGATAGACGGGCTCGATGCGGTCAAAGACTCTGCCATCGAGCGCGGACCTCAACAGCTTCAGATATTCGGCATGCGCCCAGACGAGCGGGCACGCGGAACCGGCTGGACCCCCAAATTTCAGATGGACTTCCGGCCGGTCCGGCTCGTCCCAGAGCTGCTCAGGAAGCATATTTCCCGGGGTGGCGTACTGTTCATAGGTTCGGATAAGCGCGCTGACATCGCGGCCTGCAGCCACCTCATAATGAGCGCGCTCGCCGGTCAGCAGCGGCCATACGCGGCCCTGACCATAGGAACGATACGGTCCGCCGTCCGCTCCCTGCCCGTACCCGTCGAAGTTATAGCGCAGCCACGCCGGCCCCTGCGGAAGATCGCGCTTCAGTACCGCGTCGACAACCTTCAGCGAATCCACCATCAGCGGATCGTCTGCCCGGCGAACGCCATAGCGCACTAGTTCCAGAAATCCAGCATCCACAATCTGCCGCGCCTCGAACTCATACGGCGTTCCGGGCGGACGATTGTTGATGTGGATCTGCTCAGTTCCCGGACCCTCGCGAACGATCGCATCTCCGCTCTCCGGAGGGCGGATACGCATATAATGCCGCTTGACCTCAGGAAGCAGAACACCGTCATTGGTCACGGTCCAGTCCTCGAGATGCAGCTCGATCCAGTCTGCAAATTCCTCGAGAAACTCCGCAAATTCATGTGACTGGTGATCGCGGGCAATCTCCGCAGCGCAGATCAGGCCGCCAATCACGGCAGCGAGCGTCGAGGGCGAATAACCGGAGTTTTCCTCCCAGCGCTCCTGGTGGGTGATCGGCGCATTGCGCACCAGGAACCCCGCAGCCCGTTCAATAAATGGGAAAACATTCCAGGTCCCCAGGCCGCCTGCCTTCCAGATGCGCCAGGTCAAAATCAACGGAAACGCCACTTCGTCGAGCTGAACGCCCGTCCAGTACGGCCGTCCATCGATCCAAAAATTCTGCGCAAAGCTGCCGTCCTTCCGCTGCGTGCAGGCCAGGTACACCAGCGCCCTCCGGGCCGTATCCACCCGTCCGCAGGCCAGTAGCGCCGTGGCAGTCTGCACCATATCGCGCGTCCACACCAGGTGATACCCACCCAGGTCGTCATCGCCCTTGGCCTGCCCCCACGGAATCGACGCCGAAGCAACAAACGCGCCCGAATACGTCTTGTCCTCATGCGCCAGAAGCACGTTATGGCTGGTCTGCATCAGGCGCCCGTTGTCGCAGGATTTTGCCGCCAGCGCCTGAGGACTGGCGGCACGCTGCCACTGCTCCAGAAAACGGCTGGCGTTCTGCGCAAACGGAAGCGACAGCGCGCCCATGGTCTTCGACAGCGCGGAATGGTGGCTGTCGCCAATGCCGATGCCTAGCGTGAATTCCCTTCTGCCACGCAGGTCGAGTTCGCCCGTCAATGCCAGGTTTCCGTCCGTAGCCGAGCCGAACTGCCAATCCATGCGGAAGTTATCCGTCAGGTCACGCCATCCATCGCTCGCCCCGGCGAAGCCGCAGCTCAAGCGCGCAAATCCACAGTCGGCCGACATCGCCAGCGTCCAGCGGTTCTTCCATGCCAACAGCACCCTGTGTCCAGCTACATCCACAGCCCGCGCCGAGTTACCCGCCCCGCCGCCATCCATATGCGGAGCCAGTAAGGCATAGATCTTCAGCGAATTCAGCAGTTCGTCACTGCCGTTCGGCCCAGCCTGCAGGCGAACCTGCATCAAGACCACGCTGTGATGCGGATCGCAGATGATGTCCTTCACCAGCTGGTATCGCCCTTCCCGGTCACGATTCGTATAGCGCACCCCGAGCGCGTCCGGATGGATGTACTCGAAGTTGATATCCAGATCGCGCTTTTCCTCATGAACAAAGCTCGATCCATCGCTGATCAACAGCTCCATGTCGCGCGTCTGCGGATGGTCGATCGTCGGGTGATAAATCTCGTTGAGAATGCCGTGAGAGACAGTGAACCAGATACGGCTTGATGCCGAGTACGCCGTGCCTACCGCGTCCTTGACGCTTGAGGTCCAGCGCGGATTCATGCCGGGAGAGCCAAAGGCCTCCCCCTGCTGATCGAGCCATCGGTACAGTGATTCCTGGGGAGCCGCCAACATCGAGTCCTGAATCAAATTAGGTCCTCTCCGGTCCTGTCATTAGCCATGGAATGACCTCTCTATTCCGGTCGCTTGAACAGGCGATGAATTCTTCGTCCTTTATCGTCTCATCGTCTGATGTTCGAAAGGGAACAGAAGTTCCTTCAAACTGACCGGTAGCCTTTCAGGGGTCGATCCCGATTGCCGGAATCGCGCGCGTGTGGGCCGCATCTATCCAATAGCAGACGTGCCGCGGCTTGTTAAGCGGAATCGGCGCGAAATACATCACTGAGAGTGTGGCGATGGGATTGGTTGCCAGAATTCCGCCTGCGTATCAGGCTCGCGTCCAACCCCATGTCGAGATCGATAAACAACCGTACTCACAACCGCCCAGTACAATCCAAGTGGAGGAGAGATACAAATGGCTTACGAACTTGCACCTCTACCCTATGACTATGCCGCTCTCGAGCCTTTTATCGATGCGGACACCATGAAGTTTCACCACGATAAGCATCATCAGGCGTATATCAACAACGTGAATGCGGCACTGGCCAATCATCCGGATCTGGCTGCAAAGCCGGTCGATGACCTGGTGCGGGATCTGGCCTCGGTGCCCGAAGACATTCGCGGTGCGGTTCGGAACAACGGCGGCGGCCACTCCAACCACACTTTTTTCTGGAGCATTATGGGTCCTGTCGGCAACGACGGCATTGGCGGCGAACCAACCGGAGCACTGGCCGACCAGATCAAGTCCGACTTCAGCGACTTCGAGAGCCTCAAAAAGCTCTTCAACGATGCTGGCGCCAAGCAATTCGGCTCAGGATGGGCATGGCTCGTCTTCGCCGACGGCAAGCTCAAGGTGATCAGCACCGCCAATCAGGATTCCCCACTCACCCAGGGCCTCTATCCGATCCTCGGCAACGACGTCTGGGAGCACGCTTATTACCTGAAGTACCAGAACCTGCGCCCCAAATACCTCGAAAACTGGTGGAACGTCGTCAACTGGACCGAAGCCAACAAACGCTTCGCAACCGCCAAGAAGTAAGGCCAGCGAGTAGATCCGCCAGGAATCCTTCTCTCAGGCCGCAGAATCCTTCGCCAGCCGGCACCCAGATCCTGCGGCCATCGTTATTTGCCAAATGCCAGCCCTCGAACCCATTCTTGAAACAGACCGGCTGATTCTGCGGCGATGGCGCCAATCTGATCGCGAGCCATTTGTCCGCATCAACCGGGATATGGCCGTCATGGAGTTCATGCCTGCGCTTCTGACCGCTGAAGAAACCAATCAGCTCGTCGACCGCATCGAGGCTCACGTCGCCCAGCACGGCTTTGGCCTGTGGGCCGCTGAGCTTCGTGCTAACTCAAATTTCATCGGCTTCATCGGCCTCTCCATTCCCCGCTTCGAAGCGCATTTCACCCCTTGCGTCGAAATCGGCTGGCGCCTGGCGCGAACTTCGTGGCACGCCGGGCTGGCCACCGAGGGCGCTCATGCGGTAGTCCGATACGCCTTTGAGAACCTCAGGCTGCCGTCGCTCGTCTCTTTCACCAGCATCGGCAATACCCGCTCCCGCCGAGTGATGGAAAAGCTCGGCATGAGTCACGACCCAGCTGACAATTTCGACTACCCCGCGCTGCCGGATGGCCATGCTTTACGCCGCCACGTCCTCTATCGGCTCGACAGATTGGACTGGCAGCTCCGCAACCATACCGCCGAAATTCAGACGCTTTGAGCAGAAAAGGCAACTCTCCAGCCGATTTTGTGTCTAGTAATACAGGAGTGAGGGAGAATGTGCGTTCATAAAAAAAGAGATCGAATAGGACGAGCGCTGCTCATGATCACCGCAGGCATCATGGCCGCCGGAATGCTCGCCGCGACGCTGCATGCACAGAGTTATCAGGTCAGCCAGAACGGCAAGAGCGTCGGCACGGCCAGCCTCTCGATGAAACAGGCAGGAAGCGGCTTTGACGTCACCTCTAGGGTCAAGATCGATATGCCCGGCCTCAAGTACAGCTTTTCCGCCAACCAGGCGCTCGACAATGGCTACCACCTGTCGAAAGTGGACCTCAATGGCGAGGTCAACGGCACTTCGGCGAAGGTCACGACCACCACGCAATCGCGACAGGGTCAGACGCCGGAGTTTGTCATGGCTGTCAACGCCAAAGGAAATGTGACCAATAACTCGCTCGACTTCCACCGTTATGCTGTCTTCTACCCGGACTTCGATCCCGCTGCGCTTCAGATCCTGTTGAATATCGGTGCCGCGCACAACAACCGCGACCTCTGGGCGATCATTCCCAAACAGAGCGGCTCGGTTGCTGCTCTCCGGGTAGAAACCAAGTCCGATGAACAGGGCACTCTAGATGGCCGCGCCGTAACTGTGCGCCACGTAACCGTAAGCTCCGATACGGACACAACTGAAATTTTTTCCGGCCCCTCGAACGAACTCCTTCAGGCCGAATGGACCAAGGAAGGTTTTGCTCTCGTACGCGAGGGATTCAAGCTGACCCCACCAAAACGGCCTCCATCAGCACCCCCACCGCAGCCAACCCAGCAGGATCAGCAGCAGCAGCCTCAGGAGCAGCAGTAACAGCTCAATCTGAAAGGACTGGCATGGAGCTATCGATCAGGCGGTGGCTCCTACCAGCTTCGCAATATGCCTGTCGCGTCGACGAAGAACAAAAAAGATCGCTCCTCCGATCAGGCCGTGCGCCACGCCAATGGCGCCGAATATAACGGGAACGAGCCAAAGCTGCCAGAATGAGGCAATCTGCGCGCTGCTGGGATCACCTTTACGGTAGAGGACTTCGACCGTTTCTCCAGCTTCGAATCCCGAAGGGTTGCTCGCAACAGAGGATGTGACGGTAAACGTCTGCCCACTCTCGGCAACAAAGCGAAAGGTGGGAGCGTACTCAACATCGTTATCGCTATCAGTCCTAGGAACAAGATCGATCACCTGACCGTGCGTTCGGCTCGCGGAAAAAATAAAGAATTCCGTGTAATCAGCAAAGCCTGCGCTGACCAGCAGACAACACACAAATGAGCACGAAAATACAATTCCAAAGAATCGCACAAGGCGATAAAACAAAGATCGGCCGGGCATTACAAATAGATTAGCAGGCCCTCCCCGCAGCAACCGCCGAGGCCCAGGCCCACTGAAAATTAAACCCTCCCAGGTGGCCGGTCACGTCCACAACCTCGCCGATGAAAAAGAGCCCCGGCACGTCGCGAACCTCCATCGTGCGAGCCTGCAGATTGGCTGTATCCACACCGCCTGCAGTAACTTCAGCCTTGGCATATCCCTCCGTCCCCATAGGATGAAAACGCCATCGCCGCAGTTCCCGCTCACTTGCCTCAAGCGCCACGTTCGTCCATCGCTCCGGAGCTGCAGTTCCCGCCAGATACTCAGCGAGCCGCTGCGGCAATCGATCACGTAATGCCTTGAGAAAGGTCGCCGAATCCCGCCTTCCAGCGAGCAACGGCGCAAGCACCGCATCTCCCTTCGCCAGCTCTGGAGCAAAATCGATCTCAATCGGCTCACCCGGTTTCCAGAACGAAGAAATCTGCAAGATCGCCGGACCGCTCAGCCCCCGATGCGTAACCAGCATCTTCTCCACAAAGCTGGTTCTACAGCCCGACACATTCGCTCGCACCAGCGTCGAAACCCCGGCAAGCTGCGTCCAGCCCGACTCTTTCCCTCCCAGTAGCAAAGGCACCAACGCCGGCCGCGGCTCTACAATCGCGAAGCCAAACTGGCGAGCCAGATCATACCCAAAGGCCGTCGCACCCAGCTTGGGAATCGATAGTCCACCCGTCGCAACGACCAGCGCATCGCAGCGAAACTCCCCCTCGCTGCATTGCAGCCGAAAGCCTGTGCCATCGCGTTCGACACGAGTCTCCCGCGCATTAGGAACATGCGTCACACGGCCGCGTTCGGACTCGGCCAGCAGCAGGTTGAGAATCGCATGCGCCGAGTGATCGCAAAAGAGCTGCCCCAGCGTCTTCTCGTGATAAGGGATGTTGTATTTCTCAACCAGCTCGATAAAGTGTCGTGGCGTATAGAGCGCAAGCGCCGACTTGGCAAAGTGCGGGTTCTTCGAAAGAAAACGCCCCGGCTCGCAATGAATGTTGGTAAAGTTGCATCGCCCTCCGCCGGAAATCAGAATCTTCCTTCCCGGCAGCGCACCGTGATCGAGCAACCCAACGCGGCGTCCGCGCTGACCCGCCACCGCCGCGCACATCAGCCCCGCGGCCCCCGCGCCGAGAACGACCACATCAAACCGGCGCGCTTCGCCACTCATTCTGCAGCCGAACCCTCAACGGGCAGCGGAAAGTCAGCACGCACCAGCGCCATAGCCTCCTCACTCGTATGAATCGAGCCTTCCAACTGCGCCTCTTCCACCGCGTGCAGCATCTCTTTGAAGGCCGCGCCCGGCCTGTATCCCGCAGCAATAAGCTCGCGCCCCGTCAGCAGCGGCACAGGCCGCACCTCCTCTTCGGGAGTAGCTTCGTAACGCTCCTTCGCAAATTCGTAATTGCCGAGATGCCCATGAGACGCCATGCAGTCCATGCGGTGCAGCGCCAGATGCTCAGGAAAGCGCTCAAGCCGAAAGAATCGCTTCAGTGTCGATGCCTTCATGCGCAATACATCGCCAAATCGCATGTGATTCTCAACCAGCGTGAGAATCTGCACCGTCTCGTCATTCGAAAATCGCAGCCGACGGCATATATCCGCTGCAATGCGAACTCCAACCTCAACATGGCCGTTAAAGCGAATCCGATCACCTGGCCCTGAAGGCGCGTGATAAGTCGCAGGCTTACCAATATCGTGCAGCAGCGCGCCCCAGGCAAGCGTCATCGGACATCCCGCCTCAAGCTGCTCCAGCAGCATCAGCGTATGAATCCACACATCTCCCTCAGGGTGGAACTCCGGTGGCTGAGCGACTTCTTTGAGCTTCGCAACTTCAGGCAGCACATGCACCAGAAGCCCCGTCGCATCCAGCAACTCAAAGGCCCGTCGCGCCCGGCCCTCGGTGAGCATGCGCGTCAGTTCATCGCGAACCCGCTCCCGGCTCACATCGCCAACTGTGTGCGCGAGCGAACGCATAGCTGCCTGCGTCCGCGGTTCAATCGCAAATCTAAACCGCGCTGCAAATCGCACCGCGCGCAGCAGCCGCAGATGGTCTTCCTCAAACCGCCGCTCCGGCTCGCCAATCGCGCGAATTGTGCTCGAATCGAGATCCTCAAGGCCGCCGACATAATCCAGCACTGCCTCGCGCAAGTCACCAGCTTTCTCGTCAACACGATCCGGATCCAGCAGTAGACCGTTGATCGTAAAATCCCGTCGCTGCACATCTTCCTCGGCACTCGTCGTGTAGCGCACCACGTCCGGACGCCGCCCATCGGAGTACGCACCATCCGAGCGAAAAGTCGCGACCTCTGTCAGAGTCGGCGTGCCGTCCATTTCCGCCGAAACCAGCACCACACCAAAATGCGCGCCCACAGCAAATGTGCGCGGAAACATATCGAGCACAATATCCGGCGTCGCTGAAGTAGCAACGTCATAGTCGTCGGGCTCGCGGCCCAGCAACAGGTCACGCACGCACCCCCCCGCGAAATATGCCTCAAAGCCCTCGCTATGAAGCTTGCGCAGAATCCCCAGGGCCGCTGCAAACGATGGAGTTAGAGAAAGCATACTTCTCTATTGTCGCCGTTTTAGAAGAGCCTGCGGCCTTTTACTCGCCTTTCAATTCGGGCCACATCACGCGCGATATTTTGGGGTGAAGTGGTCAACCTTGAGCAGCCCGCTCGCCCATATCTCCGTAGAGTATGTGGAGCAACGAATCGGGCAGTCATGCGGGTCCGATGTAGTCAGACCAGTATCTCAAGAAAGGAAAATTCGAATGACTCTCATCATTATCATCTTGCTGATCCTGATTCTTGGCGGCGGCGGCGGATATTACGGTTACGGCCGCTGGGGCTACGGTGGAGGCGCAGGCATCGGCCTCGGCACGATCCTGTTGATTATCCTTATCGCGTATCTTCTCGGAGCTTTCTAACATACTTAGCTCGGAAAGGGCGGTTATAACTCGACCGCCTTCTCTGACTTTGGTTTCCAAAGCTATCAGGGCAAGCGGGTCCAGGATGATCAGCTGCCTTCTCGATAAACGCTCCGCGTAAACTGAAAGCTTATGAGCAGTGGCCTAATTCTGGGCATAGAGTCGTCTTGCGATGAGACCGCAGCGGCGATCGTGGAGCGCGGCGCACTCACACGTTCTTCAGTAGTCGCCTCGCAGATTGCTACACATGAGATATATGGCGGCGTGGTGCCCGAGCTCGCCAGCCGCGAACATCTTCGGAATATCGTTCCGACGGTGCGCCGTGCGCTTGCGGAGGCCGGTTGCAGCCTTGCGGATCTCGATGCCGTCGCAGTCACGAATGGGCCCGGACTCGCAGGAGCCCTCTTGGTTGGTATTACTTACGCCAAGGCCCTCGCCTACGCGCGAAGCCTTCCCCTCATCGCGGTGAATCATCTCGAGGGCCATATCCACGCGGTCCTGCTCGAGGATCGCCAGCGAAGGCACGCCACTCTCAACGGCCTGCGGGCTTCCGATGAAGATGGCCTACCGATGCCCTCGCTCGCGCTGGTCGTCTCCGGAGGCCATACCCATCTCTATCTCGCACGTCCTCCTGCGGTCGGCGCCGAACTCGGAGCATGGCAGTATTCGCTGGTAGGCCGCACCCTCGACGACGCGGCTGGCGAGGCATTCGACAAAGTAGCCAAGCTCCTCGGCCTCGGGTATCCTGGCGGCCCGTGGATCGACCATCTGGCACAGTTCGGCGACCCTAAGGCGGTACCATTCACCTTCGCTCAGATCAAGAGCAAGCCTCACCTCGACGGAAAAGCCCCGCGCACCAAGGGCGCAAAGACCACTCCTTTGGCTGACCTGAACCGCCAGTTCCTCTTCTCCTTCTCCGGCATCAAGACCGCGGTCCTGCGCTATGTCGAGATGAACAATCTCAGGGCAAGCTCCGAGGCGCGCCGACGCTCGCTCGCTGAACAGATGGCCGCAGCCAAACAGCCTGGATCGCCGGCCCTCTGGCAGACTGCCCGAGAGCTTTGCGATCAGCAGACGCTCGACCTAATCGCAAGCTTTCAACATGCCGTTGTCGGCGACCTTTTGCGGAAGACCTTTGCCGCCGCCGAAGCCGTCGATGCCCGAAGCGTCCTGGTGACTGGCGGAGTAGCAGCTAATCGCGAGTTGCGGGTGCGCTTCACCGCCGAAGCCGCCGAGCGCAGTATTCCTGTCGCCTTCCCCACGCTCGCACTCTCTACAGACAATGCCGCAATGATCGCCGCTGCTGCGTGGCCGCGCTTTCTCGCGGGAAGATTCGCAAACTGGGAGCTCGAAGCCGATCCTCGACTGACCCTCACTTAGTGCTTCGTTGACGTGAAAAGACGCGATAAAACGTCACCCCGCCAAGCGCAAACAAGATCGGGAAAAACTCCAGCGTATAGCGCGTCTCCGGCGCCTCTACCGTAAGCAGCAGCATACTGCGCAGCACAAGATACGCCGCCATATACGGCCACAGGCGCGGCCTGTAAAAGAACCCGGCCAAGCCTGCCAGCAGATAAATCAGGTTGACCACGCCATAGGCCACGCTGAAACGGGTCTCCGGCCGATGATGGCTGTATTCCCACCAACGCAAGTCAATGGGAAGATTCTCGACCCGCGGCCGCAGCAACATATCGGCTAGCCGCCCGAGCGGCATCACAACATATGTCCTGAGGGGATGCGCTGCAGCTCGCTCCCGCGCAAGAGCCCCAAATCGCGCATCCATCTCCGGAGTCACCTGCTGATCCACGTTGTACTCGGCCACCAGGGCAGCCGTCTTCGCGCGCTGTTCCGCAGAGTCAAATGCCTGAGACGGAAGGGCATCCATCGCAAGCGGACCGTCGGGAACATTCCAATACACCTCATATGTGCAGGAAAAATCGAGGCACCAGGTCTTTACCCATTGCTGCCATCCAGGATGCGTGTCTTCACCCGGGTCGGTCGCATAGCGTGGCGCAAGGGGCTGGAGGACATGAAAGGTGCTCCAGTTCCGCGCCGCCCAAACTGTAAAGGGAAGAACGGAAACGAGCCCGCACAGCAAAGCGGCCCGCAACGCCGCAGGCATCTGTCTGTCGGCCGGGCGTTCAAAGATTAGCGCGGGCCACAACGCAACAGCTACGAGTGCCCCGTCGGGTCGCAGCAATGCTGCGAAGCAGATCGCAACTGTAAAGACCCAAAGCCATCGCCGTCTTATCGTTCCGCGTCGTTCGAGGTATCGCTCCAGCGACCACATAGCCAGGCAGATCATGTCAAACGTCAGCGACTCAGTCAGCGGGGGCGAAGAATACACAGCAGTAAAAGGACAAAGCGCAGCCGACCAAAGTGTGATCAGACCGGCCAGAGGCGAATAGATCCGCCGAACAAAATCAGCAAGCAGCAGACACGCAACAACTTCCAACACGATCTGCAGGTAAGCAACCGCGGTGTAGTTGCCGACCCCAAAAATCCGAAAACAGGTCGCCAGAAAGATCGGATACCCGGGCAAGCGAATCAGCGTGTCGTGAATCACGCCGCTTCCGTCGGTCAGCGCAAACCGTCCATGCTCAAGCAGATTTCTGGCGATCGTGCCATAAATCAGACCATCCCCATTCACCTGGGGAAAGGCGCGCAGCATCCACAGCCGCAAGATTAAGCCACCAACAATCGCCGCGGCAGCGCTCCACACATACCCGCGGGGCCAGCTTACACTGGTAACAGAAGCCGAGGCCGATGACGCATTCGCAGAAACCAGTTTGCCGCTGTCAGAACGGCGCTTCCCATTTTCAGGCGTTAGGGGTACGATTCCGGCGAGAACAGCTCCCGCACCATTTCCTGCTTTGCTTTTTGTCTTGGATTGACGCACCGAACTTGCTTCCATACGATTCGAGTGTAACCCCCGGCAGGATCGACCGGCGGCCATCACTCTCCATCGAACATGGGCTCAGGCGCAAGACCTGTTATGAAACGAAATCACTTCGATCTGAAACAGAACCGTTCACTCCCAAATGACGCCTGATCGCCAGATTTTTTACGACCCGCAACGCAAACGCTGGAGACGCCTGCGGCGCTTCATCGACGTCGCCGCGGTCCTCTTTACAGTCGTTGTGGCTGTCTTCGCATTCAATGTCCTCCGCGAACAACACCTACCCGAGCTGCTGCTGCCTACCCCCAAGCACAATTACAAGGCCCTTAAAGACCGCCAATCCGACCTGGCGCGTGCGAGCAAGGCACACGAGCGCCTCAACCGCCGCAAAGACAATCGCAAAGCCTCCGAAGTTCCCTTCAACACCGGCGAGGGGGTGCGCGCAGCGTACTACGATCCCGGCGAGGCGGCCAGCTACTCCTCTTTCAAGGAGCACGTCCATCAGATCGACATCCTCTTTCCCGAGTGGCTGTTTATCTCCCGCACCGACGGAAGCCTCACCGCGCTGACCATCGACAATCATGAGTTCAACGTAGTCGACAGCCGCACCGTTCATGATCCCGATCAGCAGAATAAGATCAAGCGCGTCATTCAGGCTGCCAAAGAAGACACCGAAATCTTCCCTCATCTGTCGAGCTATAACAACGCAGCTCGCACTTTCGACGCATCGATTGGCGATGTGCTGCTCGACCCCGTCAAGAGCTCCAATCTGCGCCACCAGATCGTACGCTTTCTAACCGGCCTGCCGTACTATCGCGGCCTGTCGCTCGATCTTGAAAATCTGCCAGACAACGCCGACGAAGCCTATCTCAAGTTCATCGAAGATCTTTACGCAGACATGCATCCGCACAATCTGCGTTTGTACGTAAATGTAGCCGCATCCACTGAAGATGCTGACCTAAAGCGCATCGCCGCCAGCTCCGACGGGCTCGTGATCATGAACTACGATCTGCACGAGGTGGAGAGCGAAGCAGGCCCAATCGCGCCACAGCAATGGTTCGTGGACAATCTCAAACGTGCGCTCAAGATCGTGCCGAAAGAAAAGATCATCTGCGCGGTCGGCAACTACGGCTATGACTGGATCATGTCCATACCCGACCCGAAGGATCGCAAGCACCCCAAGCCAAAGGTGCTCGATACGGAAGTACTCGCAGTTCAGGACGCCTGGCAGCGCGCCTCCGATGCGGATGCCGATCTCGATCTCGACTACAACTCTCTGAATCCGCACTTCTCTTACATTGATGAGGACAAGCACGTCCGCCACATTGTCTGGTTTCTCGACGGCGTAACGTTGCTCGACGAATTGCGCGGCGCCAAGGCGCTTGGCATTCAGACCTTCGCGTTGTGGCAACTCGGCGGCGAAGATCGCTCTCTGTGGTCTATATGGGAAAAGCCCAGCACTGCCGAGGCTCTGACTGCGCTCAATGAAGTGCAGCCCGGCCATGACCTCGACATCGAAGGAACCGGCGACATCCTTCGCATCACCGGCACCCCCAAGCCCGGCCGGCGAACCGTCCAGCTCGATAGCGACGAGACCGACCCGCGTCGACAACTCATCGTTGATGAGCACATGGACGTCTATCCACTGACCTATAAGCTTGAATACTACGGATACGACCCTAAAAGGCTCGCGCTAAGCTTCGATGACGGACCTGACCCCGCGTGGACCCCGAAGATTCTCGACATTCTCAAGCGCAAAAACGTGAAGGGCACCTTCTTCATGATCGGCTCCGAGGCCCAGGAAAATGTCGGAATCATGCAACGGGCCGTGCGCGAAGGCCACGAGATCGGCAACCATACATATACGCATCCCGATATCAGTGAAATATCGCCGCGCCAGATGCAGTTGGAACTCAATCTTACCGAGCGCCTCTTCGCCAGCAAACTCGGGCTGCAGCCGCTCTACTTCCGTCCGCCCTACGATATCGACGAAGAGCCGGACACCGACGATCAGGCCGAGCCCGCCTATCGCACCCAGCAGATGGGCTATACCATCATCGGCAACAAGATCGATACCGATGACTGGAACGAGCGACCGCGCAAAACGCCAAAAGAAATCACCGACTCAGTCCTGACGCAGCTCCAGGAGATGAAGACCAAGCCGCAGTTCCAGGGAAGCATCGTGCTTCTGCACGACGGCGGCGGCAATCGCCAGCCTACGATCGATGCCTTGCCGATGCTCATCGATTCCCTACGCGCTCAGGGCTATGAGCTGGTTCCCGTCTCGGCGCTGATGGGCAAGACAACCGCGGAGGTAATGCCGAAGATCACGGCGATGCAATATTGGCGCGCTCGTGCCGATTCAGTGGCTTTCAGCATCCTTGCCTTCTTCGGCCACTTTATCGTCACCGTCTTCTTCGTCGGCGACGTGCTCATGAGCGCGCGCCTGGTTGTTATCGGAATTCTGGCGATCATCGAGCGCCTTCGCAGGCATCGCGCGCCTACGCCCGGTTTCGCGCCTCCGGTGGCCGTGCTCGTTCCGGCCTACAACGAAGAGTCCGTAATCGTCCGCACCGTTCGCTCCGTGCTCAACTCGGACTACCCCAATCTGCGGGTGGTCGTCATCGATGACGGCTCAAGCGACAGGACGGCCGAGGTAGCGCGCGAGGCCTATGAGACTGAGATCGCCGCGGGCAAAGTCACCGTACTCACCAAGCCCAATGGCGGCAAAGCTGCTGCCTTGAACTTCGGCCTCGAACACCTGACCGAAGAAATCTATGTCGGAATCGACGCCGACACAGTCATCGCAACCGACGCAATTTCAAAGCTGATTCCCCACTTCGAAGATCCCAAACTTGGCGCTGTCGCCGGCAACGCAAAAGTCGGCAATCGCGTCAACCTGTGGACCCGCTGGCAGGCCTTGGAATACATCACCAGCCAGAACTTCGAGCGCCGCGCATTGGATCTTTTCAATGTCGTCACTGTAGTCCCGGGAGCAATCGGCGCCTGGCGCACCGCACCGGTCATCGCCGCTGGCGGCTATCCTCTCAACACCGTCGCCGAAGACGCCGATCTCACCATGAATCTCCTCGAGCAGGGATACAAGGTCTGCTACGAAGATCGTTCGCTGGCATTCACCGAAGCACCCATCGATGCCAAGGGCCTCATGCGGCAGCGCTTCCGCTGGTCCTTCGGAACCTTGCAGGCGGTATGGAAACACCGCGCCGCGTTCACGCGAAATAAGGCGATGGGGCTTTTCGCCCTGCCCAACATCGTCATCTTCCAGATGCTGCTGCCGCTGGTTTCACCGTTCATCGATCTGATGTTCCTGGTAGGCACAGTCGAGTTCCTGGTCGATCGCTATTACCACCCCGAGGCCGCCAGCACTGCCAGCTTTGAAAAGCTGCTGGTCTACTTCCTCACCTTCATGGTCATCGATTTCGTCACCTCCGCCATCGCCTTCAGCCTCGAGCGCAAGCACCCCGCAAACAAGGGCGACGGTTGGCTGCTCTTCCATATCTGGCTGCAACGCTTCGCGTACCGCCAGGTCTTCTCCGTAGTGCTTTTTAAAACCATCAAGCGCGCGATCGATGGCCGCCCCTTCAACTGGGACAAGATCGCCCGCACCGCCAAGATGAGCCGCCAGACCGAAAAACTGATGGAAGGTGCATAACCCGACCGCAAGAGACTGCTCCCGCCATATTTACCTATACTTTGATGGACCACGAGGCCTCTGCTATCGTCCAGAATGTGCCGGGGGGCGCAACCGGGTTGGACTATCGAGCCTTTTACTCGGCTAAACTGGGTCAGTTATGACTATCGCAACGGTTTCCGGAATTGAGCTGCGCTCGCCTCAGGGCGAGTTTGTCAATGAGCCCTTTGTCAACTTCGCCGCGCCGGAAAACGCCCGCGCCATGCACGCCGCGCTTCAAGCCGTCGGCGCCAGGCTCGGCCGCGAGTACGACCTGATCATCGGCGGCCACCGGGAGAAGACAAAAGGCAAAATCACCTCGCTCAACCCGGCCCGTCCCGAACAGGTCGTCGGAATCCATCAGAAAGCGGGCGCCGAACACGCGCAGGACGCCATGGACGCGGCACTGCGGGCCTTCCACTCCTGGAGCCGCACGCCGGTCGAGGAGCGCGCATCGCTGCTGCTCAATGCGGCCGCGATCATCCGCGAAGGCAAACTCGAGTTCGCCGCATGGCTCGTATACGAGGTCGGCAAGAACTGGGCCGAGGCCGACGCCGACGTCGCGGAAACCATCGACTTCATGGAGTTCTACGCTCGCGAGGCCCTACGACTCGCCAAAGCCACCACGCCCATCCAACTGCCCGGCGAGCGCAATCGCCTCCTCTATATCCCGCTCGGCGTAGGTGCAGTCATTCCGCCGTGGAACTTCCCTTTCGCCATCATGGCCGGCATGACCGCAGCCGCCATCGTCACTGGAAACACCGTGATCCTCAAGCCATCGAGCGACTCCCCGACGATTGCAGCACTCTTTATGGAAGTTCTCGAAGAAGCTGGAATGCCGGCCGGTGTGGTGAATTTCTGCCCCGGATCCGGCGCCACCTTCGGCAACGCCATCGTCGAACATCCCAAGACACGCTTCATCGCATTCACCGGCTCAAAGGCGGTCGGCCTCGATATCCACGAGCGCGCAGCCAAGACCCAGAAGGACCAGATCTGGATCAAGCGCACCGTCCTTGAAATGGGCGGCAAAGATTCGATCCTGGTTTGCGCCGACGCTGACGTCGATGCCGCGGCGGAAGGCGTTGTAGCAGCGGCTTTCGGATTCAGTGGTCAAAAGTGCTCAGCCTGTTCGCGCGCAATCATTGAAGCTCCCATCTACGACGCCTTTGTCGAAAAGGTGCGCGAGCGGGCGGCTCGGCTCACCGTCGGCGATCCCGTTGCAAACCCCAATCTCGGCCCTGTAGTTAATGCCAGCGCCATGCAGAGCATTCTCGAATACATCGACAAGGGCAAGCAGGAAGGCCGTCTCGTGGCCGGTGGTTCGGCAGTCGAGACCGAAGAAAAAGGCTATTTCCTCCAGCCGACAGTTTTTGCAGACATTGACCCCGAAGCAGTCATCGCACAGGAAGAGATCTTCGGCCCTGTGCTCGCACTCATCAAAGTCGACAGCTATGAAGAAGGTCTGGCAGTCGCCAACAACACCGAGTACGGACTCACCGGGGCAATCTACACCAACGATCGCGAGCGGCTCAAGCACGCCACGTCAGAGTTTCATGTGGGTAATCTGTATCTGAATCGCAAGTGCACGGGCGCCATGGTTGGCGCGCATCCATTCGGCGGTTTCAATATGAGCGGCACAGATTCGAAGGCGGGCGGGCCGGATTATCTGCTGCTGTTCACGCAAGCCAAGAGCGTCGCCGAGAAAATTTAGGCCACTCCATGAACGAGTCTGCATTTCGGCGGCTGTTGCTGCGCTTTTCGCTGCTCCCTGTGCTGATCCTGTGCGCCTTTGTCACAGTGATTGTCTTTCAGTTGCACGAGATCACTCAGCAGCGCAGCCAGGCCTCGCAGGCAACGTTGATCATCCTGCAATGCGATCGGCTGCTCAACAGCCTTGTCGATGAAGAAACTGGCGTTCGCGGCTACATAATCTCGGGCGATCGGTCGTTTCTCCAGCCTTACGATGCCGCAAAAGCGCGGGTCGGCAACGAGCTGAACGACCTCGACAATTTAGTTCCGGATAACACTCCCGTCGAGCAGGATGTCCGTGCAATTCGCGCCGACTTCGAACAATTTGCCGCCGCAAATGAGCGAATGGTCGAGGCCGCTACCAAGAGGCCTCATGACCTCACAACCCTTCTGCAGCAGAAGCAGGCGATGGATAACCTCCGCGCGCGGCTGCAATCTCTCGTGACGGAGCAAAGCACAATTCGCGAGGCAGGCAGACAGAAGCTCACCCGGCTGTATACTGCGCTGCCAATCATCTCTATCGTGGGAGGAATCTTCGTCGCATTTTCCCTGGTCCTCGACGGCATCCGACAGTTTCGCCGCATCTCCAACGCATACAGCGATCAAATCACCGAAATCGAAGTGCAGCGTAGCTCTCTGCACACTACCCTGCAGAGCATTGGCGACGCGGTAGTCGTGTGCGATGACAAGGGCAAGATCACTATCTTCAACCCGACCGCCGAATCCGTGACCGGCTGGAGCGCGAACGACGCCGTCGGTGAGCAGCTCGACAAAGTCTTCGCCATCGTCAACGAGTACACCCGTGAACAGGCAGAGAGCCCGGTCGCCAAGGTCCTCCGCACCGGCAAGATCGTGGGTCTCGCCAACCACACCGTCCTCATTCGCGGTGACGGCTCCGAGGTCGCCATCGATGACAGCGGCGCTCCCATACGCGACGACAATAACCATATCGTCGGCGTCGTGCTGGTCTTTCGCGATATCACTGAGAAGCGCAAGGCCGAACGCGAACTCGCGCTGCGAAACGCCGAGATGGAGTCGCTGCTCGCTAACGCGCCCATCGGGTTCGCTTCCTTCGATCACTCCCATCGCTTCGTACGCGTCAACAAATCCCTGACCAAAATCGATGGCGTCAGTGAAGAAAATCATCTCGGCCGAAAGCTCGGAGAAATTGTGCCGACATCTGGAGAAACATTCACCGCAATTCTCGACCACGTTTTCACTGAAGGCGTTCAGGTCCAGCGCGAATTCACCGGCAAGAACGAGCGCGATCCGGGAGTCGAGCGGCAATGGCTAACGTGGTTCTATCCCATCTCGACAGGAGAATCCGCAAAGCCATTGCTCGTCGGCGCAATCGTGCTCGACAACACTGAGCGTTGGCGGGCGCAGGAAGCACTCGTCCGCACGGAAAAGCTTGTGGCAGTCGGTCGCCTGGCCGCATCCATCGCGCACGAGATGAACAATCCTCTCACCAGCGTGACCAACCTGCTTTACCTCATAGGCTGTGACAAAGAGCTCACCCCAATGACTCGCGGCTTCGTGGAGCGCGCCACCAGCGAGCTCGATCGCGTCTCGCGCATCGCGACGCAAACGCTCCGTTTCGCCCGGCGCACCGTAGCCCCGACAGAAATCAATCTCGAAGAGATCATCAACGGCATCAGCCTACTCTTCAGCGGGCGTCTCAACCAGAACCGCATCGTCGTCACGGTGCGCAAGCGAGCGGTATCCAGTTTCCGCGGCTACGCCAGTGAAGTAATGCAGCTGCTCACCAACCTCATCAGCAACGCGATTGACGCGGTCGGCAGCGACGGGAAAATCATCGTTGCATTCCAGGACGGCCGCACCTGGAAGACCATGACCCCATGCGTCATCATGTCAGTCGCGGACTCCGGACCAGGCATTCCTCGGCAGTACCAGCAAAAGATATGGGAGCCATTCTTCACCACCAAGGCCGAAACCGGCACCGGCCTCGGCCTATGGCTCGTAGATGAAACGGTCCGCAAAAATGGCGGCTCCATCAGGATGCGAACCTCTTCGGCGCCCGATTGCCACGGCACCGTCTTCCGCATATCGCTGCCGCATGATCTGATTACAACTGAGACTGCGCCACGCGACGCCGTCTAACGATAACGATCCTTCAGGAAAGCGAAGTATGATCACCAGTTCGGCAAAGGAACTTCTGCAGCAAAGGCTCACCACGGCATGCGAAGTAGCGCGAGAAGCAGGAGCGCTGCAGAAGCGGCGCTTTCTCGACCGCGGCTCCATGATTTTCAAATTCAAGGGCCCGCAGGACTACCTCACGGCGACCGATGGCGAAGTTGAAAAGCTGGTTCGCAGCCGCCTTCTCACCGCCTTTCCGGGCGACACCTTTCTCGGCGAAGAAGACGGCGGTCAGGTAAGCGATCGCACTTGGGTAGTCGACCCCATCGACGGCACTTCAAACTTCGCGCGCGGCATCCCCTACTTCTGCGTCTCGATCGCCTTTGTACTCGATGGCGTCGCCTCCATCGGAGTCATCTATCAGCCCATGAGCGATGAGCTATTCGTTGCCGCCGCAGGAATGGGCGCAACAGTCAACGGCGAGCCCATGAAGACCAGCTCTACCACTGCACTCAACGAGTCGCTCATCGAGGTTGGCCGCGCCTCCCGCCAGCCGCAGGCGGGCTATCTAGCCATGCTTGAAAAAGTCATGTCAGCCGGAGCCATGATCCGCGGAGCCGGGTCGGGCTCCCTCGCCGTGGCCAACGTCGCCGCCGGACGCGTCGAAGCCTGCTTCGAAACGCACATGTATTCCTGGGACTGCCTCGCCGGCCTCGTCATGGTGCAGGAGGCAGGCGGCCGCACCAACGACTTCCTCGCCGGTGACGGCCTCCTCAAAGGCAACCCAATCCTCGCCGCCGCACCCGGAATCGCCGAGGCTCTCTCGACGCTCGTCGGTGTTCCGCTCAAATAGCTGTATTCCGCAAGCTCCGCTCATCGCATTCCGGAATTAATTTCCTGCCTCTGCTCACGATGGCAAACGTCACAGCGTCTTCACCAAAGCCATCTATGTTTTTCCTGACCGAACGATCGCAGGCAACCTCGCGTCGTTAACCAGTTAGTAGCTTCATGCGTTTCGTTTATCAGTCAGGAAAAACTTCCGGAGGTGAGGTTGTGGGTGATTTCGGCGCTGATGTTAAGCATGCCCTGCACATGTTCGCGAAAAATCCAGGATTCACCATCGCTGTGGTAGCCGCACTGGCCTTGGGAATCGGAGCGGATACGGCAATCTTTTCAGTCGTAAATGCCGTCCTGCTCAAGCCCCTCTCCTATCCGGAACCGGACCGTATCGTTCAATTGCTGTGCACCGGGCCGGACGGCGAGGGCCCGTGCGGCTCACAGACCAAGTTCCACGTTTGGCAGGAGCAGACCAGCGTCTTTCAGGACGTGGCCGCCTACGACTTCAGCGGCAAGGGCATGAATCTGACTGAAGCAGTTCCGGAGCAGGTTCAGGGAATGCACGTCTCTGAGGGATACTTTCGCGTCTTTGGAGCGCCATTTGCGTTGGGTCGCGGCTTCACGGCCGCAGAAGATCTACCCAACGGCGGCGCCGTCGTTGTGATCAGCAACGGCCTTTGGAAGCGCAAATACGGTGGCGATCCCCACATCATAGGCAAGAGCATCTCTATCTCGCACCTGCCGTACACCGTCGTCGGAATAACCAGTTCTACCTTCGACACCGATCCCGCTTCCGATCTATGGATGCCCTATCAGTTTGACCCCAACTCGACCAACCAGGCCCACTTCTTTATCGCCGCCGCCCGCATGCGACCAGGAGTCACCGTTTCCCAGGTGCAGGCGCAGTTAAAGCTCGCGGCCCTCGAGTTCAATCGAAAGTACCCCGGCATCAATCAGAACGGCGGATTCGATGCTCAACTCCTCAAAGACTCCGTCGTAAGCGAGGTCCAGTCTTCGCTGCTCGTGCTTATCGGGGCGGTAACGCTCGTGCTCCTCATCGCATGCGCCAACGTGGCCAATCTGCTTATGGTCCGCGCCGCGGGCCGGTCCCGTGAATTCGCAATCCGCTCGGCGCTTGGTGCACGGCGCTCCAGAATCATTCGTCAGCTACTCACGGAGAGCGTGATACTGGCCCTCATCGGCGGCATCCTCGGACTCGTCCTCGGACTCACCGGCGTACGCGCGCTTCTCGCCATGAGCCCCGGTGACATTCCCAGAATCGGTGAAGATGGCTCTCTGGTCGGACTCGACTGGCGCGTTGTCGTCTTCACCATCGCAATCTCTGTTCTTACCGGAATCCTCTTCGGACTGATGCCCGCTCTGGCGGCCTCGCGTCCCGACCTGAACAGCGCCATGAAAGAGAACAGCCGCGGCTCCGGGGCCAGCTTCCGTCACACCATTACCCGCTCCCTGCTCGTCGTGGGCGAGGTCACGGTTGCGCTCGTGTTATTGATTTGCGCCTCATTGCTCATCCGTACATTCATCGCTCTGCGGCTGGTTGAGCCCGGCTTCGATGCACATAACGTATGGACCGCGGAGATGGCACTCAACGGACCGCAGTTCGAGAAGACCGCGGGAGTAGCCCAGGTATTGCGTACCGGGCGCGAAAGGTTGATGGCGACGCCGGGCGTCGTTTCCGCATCGGCAACCAATGCTCTGCCCCTGGTCGGCGGATTCGGCCTTCCCTTCAGCATCGTCGGGCAGCCACCGAAGGATGGCCCCTACACAGGTGGCGCGGGATACACGTCTGTGACCCCCGGATACTTCGCCGCCTTCAATATCCCCCTGGTGCGCGGACGGGATTTTGCCGACACCGACACAGGCGGGGCACAGGGCGTCGCAATCATCAACGAAGCGATGGCCAAACAATACTGGAAGAAGGGCGAGAACCCGGTCGGTCAGCAGATCATCATCGGCCACGGCGTTGCTCCGGAGTTTGAAGACCCTGCACGATTGATCGTGGGAATCGTCGGCGATGTGCGCGACGGAGGATTGAATCGCGAACCCCGGCCACTGATGATAAGTCCACTCGCGCAATTGCCGGACGGCATGACTAAGTTGAATTCCGGGATAGCCCCCTTCACCTGGGTGGTGCGGACGCGGCTCGACCCGCATCAAATGTCGGCGATCCTAACCGATCAGTTGCGCAAAGCCACCGGAGGTCTCCCCGTGGCAAAAGTGCGCACGATGGATGAAGTGGTAGTGCGTTCGACCGCCCGTCAAAACTTCAACATGCTTCTTCTCTCCATCTTTGCCGGCTCTGCCCTCGTGCTCGCCGCCATCGGAATCTACGGCCTCATGGCCTACTCCGTACAGCAGCGCACCCAGGAGATAGGCATCCGCATGGCGATGGGCGCTGACCGCAAGCGCATCACGCAAATGGTGGTCTGGCAGGGCATGCGTCTCGCTCTCATCGGAGTCGTCATCGGCGTCGGCGCATCCTTCCTGTTAAGCAAACTGGTTGCAAGCTGGCTCTACGGGGTCAAGCGGTGGGATCCGCTGGTCTTCGTCAGTGTGCCGGTTATTCTCAGCTCCGTCGCGCTCTTCGCTGTCTGGCTGCCCGCACTGCGCGCCTCGAAGCTCAATCCCATGGAGGCACTGCGTACCGAGTAAAGATGACTGAAGCTCCGTCCGAAAGTAAATTCGACAAGTCGAACGGCTACGACCAGCACGCCGAAACATTCATGCGCATCCGCAACCGGCGCATCGGCCCATCAACGGTCCTGGAATGGAGCCGCTCCCTGCCACCCGGCTGCTCCATCCTCGATCTCGGCTGTGGCAACGGCGTCCCCATATCCGAACCGCTGATCGAGGCCGGCTTCCGCATCTTCGGCGTCGACGCCTCACCGAATATGATCGAGACATTCCGCCAGCGATTTCCCAACGCTGAGTCCGAGTGCGCGGCCGCCGAAGAGATCGCCTTCTCCGGCCGCACCTTCGACGCAGTCCTCGCCTGGGGCCTGCTCTTCCTGCTCCATCCCGATCAGCAAAGAGCCGTCATTCAAAAAGTCGCAAGCGTCTTAAAACCCGGCGGCAGCTTCCTCTTCACCGCATCGCGTGAACCCCATCGCTGGAATGATTCGCTCACCGGCCAGGAGTCCATCTCGCTTGGAGAAGAAGCCTATCATCAGCTCCTCAACTCCAACGGCCTCACGGTCACAGGCCATGCCACCGATGAGGGCGACAATTACTATTTTTCCTCTGTGAAATCTTCAGCCCTCTAGGTTCCCGTCCGAATGCTCTGCACTTTCTGTATCGTGCCCCGCATCGAAGCCACCCCAGCCGCAGAAGAATTCGCCAATTCCTCTGCTTCGATCTTGCTGCCTATATCCGCAGCAGCCTCTGCCAGCACGCGATGGTGTAGCGTAAACAGCGCGAGCTCCAAACGGTCGCTGACGCCGGTTTTGTCGTAGATCGAGCGCAGATAGTTCTTGATCACCTGCTCAGTCGTCTTCAGCCGCGTCGCGATCTCGCGATTCTTACATCCCTGCACAATCAGTGCAACGATTCGCATCTCCTTGGGCGTAAGGCGATCCCGCACCCGCGTGCCGACCATGTCCTCATCCACAGAATCCAGCATCACAGCCTGCAGTGGCTGCCATACCTCTCCCGCCGCAACCCGGCGCACACACTCCACCAATGCTGAACCCGTCGTATTGCGATACACCACGCCACGAAAACCATGATTCAGATAATGACCCGGCTGCTCGTGGTTTTCAGCGATGACAATCCCGCGGCTGCCCATCGTCTCCATCAGGACGCGCAGGCGGGGTAGCTCAGGTTTAAGCGCAGAAGCCACGATGACAATCGATCCCGGAAAGGTAGTCACGGAATGCATCATGCGTTCTGCATCGGAGCACTGGGCAATGATTCGAAAGTCCTCATCTACGGCCAGCACTTTAGCCGCACCGGCGCGAAAGATAGCCTGTGAATCTGCCAATATAATTTTGCTCATTTCCCCTGCCTGGCCTCCCTGCAGCTTGAGCGGAACCCCTCGCGAGCCGCATCCGCCGATCGGGGCCGCAGCTTTTGCATGATTCGCTTCTGTTGGCACTTGCTTTATCGGCCGCAAAATCGTGTACTTTGATCTGACCTGTTTCGCGACACCTGGGGATTGGAAGGATTTCTTTGGTAAGAGCTGACGACGGGTCTTATGCCCATGCGCAGCCAAAGCGATGCTCCCAGAGTACAAGGATGTTGCCGGGATTGCCACCGAAATACGTAAATTTGTCCTGTACGGAAAACTGCCACGCCGCAAGCCTCGCGGTATCGCGCCCGGAGAGACAGACTAAACTGAAACAGTTATGAATAGGCCCATTCTTTTCGCGATTGACGACGACATCAGTGTGCTGGAAGCCGTGGTGCAGGATCTGCGCCGCCAGTACGGCTCCACTTACCGCGTGATGCGGGCCGGAAGCGGACAAGCAGCGCTCGACACCCTGCGCCAGCTCAAGGTTCGCGAAGAGGCTGTTGCCCTGCTTCTCAGCGACCAGCGCATGCCCGGCATGACCGGCGTAGAGCTACTGGAGGCAGCCCAATCGATCTATCCTGAAGCCCGCCGCGTCCTACTCACCGCCTACGCCGACACAGAAGCGGCTATCCGCGCCATCAACACTGCGCGCATCCACTACTACCTCACCAAGCCATGGGATCCGCCCGAAGAGAAGCTCTACCCCGTCCTCGACGATCTCCTACAGGACTGGAACGCTGGTTATCAGCCCAAATTTGAAGGCCTGCGCGTCATCGGGCATCGCTGGTCTCTCAAAGATCACCAGCTACGCAGCTTCCTCTCCCGCAATCACGTTCCCTACCGCTGGCTCGACGCCGCGGCCAGCGATGACGCGCGCCAGCTTCTCAAAGAGCGCTCGCTCGATCCCGAAGTGCTTCCCGTTGTGCTCTTTTCTGACGGAAGCGCCCTCGTGGATCCAGAGCAGGAAGCCCTTGCAGCTCGCGTCGGGCTCCGCACCCAGGCTGCACAGGACTTCTACGACATCGTCGTCGTCGGAGCAGGCCCCGCAGGTCTCGCAGCCGCGGTCTATGGAGCCTCCGAGGGCCTCAAGACTCTCGTCATCGAACCCGATGCGCCCGGTGGCCAGGCCGGCTCCTCGTCGCGCATCGAGAACTACCTCGGCTTCCCCTCAGGCATCAGCGGAGCAGACCTGGGCCGCCGCGCCCACATGCAGGGAGTCCGCTTCGGCGCCGAATTCCTCACCCAGCGTGCCGTCGGCCTGCGCGTCGATGGCCAGTATCGCTTCGTCGTCCTCGCTGACGGCCGCGAGGTCTCAAGCCACGTTCTTCTGCTCTCAACCGGCGTCGAATACACCCGACTTAACATCCCGGGAGCCGCCCAGCTGACCGGCCGAGGCGTCTACTATGGCGCGGCCCTCGTCGAAGCTGCAGCCTGTAAGGGTGAAGACGTCTTTATCATTGGCGGTGCCAACTCCGCCGGTCAGGCCGCTCTGCACTTCGCACAATTCGCCTGCAAAGTTACTATGCTGGTCCGTGCGCCCGGTCTCGAATCGAGTATGTCTAGATATTTGATCGACGAAATCAGCCGAATACCCAATATTGTTGTAGAGCCTAAAACCCAGGTACTGGAGGCGCTCGGAACCGATCACCTGGACGCTCTGCGGATCCGCGGTCCCGAAGGCGAAACCGTTCGGGAGGCCGGTTCGTTATTCGTGTTCATCGGAGCCGTACCAGGAACCGAATGGCTTCCGGACTCGATTCTGCGCGACGATAAAGGGTTTGTACTGGCAGGACCGGACCTCACCACTCCGGATCTCAAGGCATCAGGCAAATTTGCCCAGATATGGAAGGAGGACCGTGATCCATTCCTGCTCGAAAGCAGCGTTCCTGGGGTCTTTGTCGCCGGAGACGTCCGTCACGGGTCGATCAAGCGCGCGGCCTCAGCCGTGGGCGAAGGATCAATTGCAGTGCAATTTGCCCACCAATACCTCGCACGTTTCTGATTCTGCGGGGTTTCAGGCCGGTCGCCAGGGCCCTGCCACAAGAGTGGCATGGAAGAAACGCATCGAATCGTCGCAATCTACATCAATCCATATGAGGAACAATTTCACGTATCGGGGGAGTCAGGCCGAAAGATCGGCATAGACAGCAATAATGGAGAACCAAAACCAAGTTATCGTCGAACGGATTCAACTCGACGCCTACGCTGAAGCACTCAGCAAGGCCTTCGCCTCTGCAGGCGTAACCCCCAATCAGCTCTGCGGACTGGGGGAGGCCGATCTGCTCCGGATCCCCGAGGGCGTTGAGTTCCACGATCCCACAAACGGATCGCGTTCCTTCTGGGTTCTCCTCGAAGGTGAAGTGCTCGCGGATAAGGCCGAAACCGACGGCTCCCGCACGCGAATCTACAACGCCAAGGCCGGAGACTCCTTCGGCGAAGTTATGCTGCTCACCGGCAAAGCTCCGAGCCTCTATCTGGTATCGGCGCAACCTTCTGTGGGCCTCCGTTTCGATGAAGATACTTTCTGGAACTTGATGGCTTGCTCTCCTGCTGTTCGCAATATTGTGCTGACCAACATGGCGCAGCGGCTCCACGCGCACATGGCCGAGGCAGTCCACCGCGAAAAGCTCATCTCCCTCGGCACTCTTGCCGCCGGTCTGATGCATGAGCTGCACAATCCCGGTTCGGCAGCCAAACGCGCCTCATCGCAGCTACGTGCAAATCTCCTCAAACTGCAGGATCTCAGCCTCCGCTTCTGTGATCACGAACTCTCCGAAGAACAGCTCAAGTGCATGCGCGACCTGCAGCAGGAAGCCATCTCCCATGCACGTACCACCGCCATGAGTTCGCTCGAACAGGCCGACGCCGAAGACGCAATGGCCGAGTGGCTCGACTCCGCCGGGGTCGAAAACGCCTTCAAGATCGCCCCGCAGCTCGTCTCGATAGGCCTTGATCCCCGCGAACTCCAATGCACCCGCGAAGCCTTCGCCGACGACGGCCTCTCCGACGCGCTCAACTGGCTTGAGTCTCTGGTCTCCAGCGTCTCGCTCGTCGATGCCATCGAAGAGAGCATCACCCGCATCTCGGATCTGGTTATGGCGGTTAAGAAATTCGCCTACGATGATCGCTGCACACTCCGCGACGTTGATGTACACGACAGCATCCAGAGCACCCTCACCATCCTGGGCCACAAGCTGCGCCAGCGTCAGATCAGCGTTAAGAAACGCTTCGACGCACAGCAGCCCGAGATTCACACCACCGGTGTAGCCATCAGCCAGGTCTGGACCAACCTCATCGACAACGCCATCGACGCATCCCCCGATGGCAGCGAGATCGAAGTTCACACCTGGAGCGAGCCCGGAATTCTGGCCATCGGCATCTGCGATCATGGCATCGGCATACCTGAGTCGGCTCGCGCTCACATCTTCGAGCCTTTCTTCACCACCAAGCCGGTAGGCAAAGGCACCGGGCTAGGCCTCGAAATCGTTCAGCGCATCGTCACCCAGAGCTTCGGTGGCAGCATTGAAGTAAACTCCAAACCCGGAGATACGCAGTTCATCATTCGCTTGCCCCAGCAGAGCAACGCCTCAACACCCCCCACCTGCACCGTCCCCACTTCCGTAACCCCTGCCTCTGTAAATTAAGTAATTCCAATCTTTCAGCTGCCGCGTCAATCTGCGGCAGCTGCCCTCCCAATCCATCTGAAGTTGCACTCCCCGCTGCCGATAGAAGCCACAGGCACAGCTGCCGACTCGCGCGCGAAAAATGCCGCTAGCCAGGCTCACGCAGATTCACGCGCGCCGCTGAAAGCAAGGAAACAGGCAGGGGGAAGCATGTTTGCAATTATTGGCATCGTTGTTGTCTTCGGCGCAATCGTCGCCGGCTATCTGATGGAGAAGGGAAATCTACTCGTCCTGCTGCAGCCGGCAGAGCTCATCATTATCGCCGGCGCTGCCATTGGAACGATTCTTATCGCCAACCCCATGCACATCGTCAAAGCCATGGGCTCCGGAGCCCTTAGCGTCTTCAAACCTTCGCCACTCGGCAAGGCCCGCTATCTGCAAACCCTCAAGATGATGTTCGAATTTCTCAACAAGGTCCGCAAAGAGGGCCTGCTCTCCGTTGAGAATGACGTTGAAAAGCCGGCCGAATCCCCTCTCTTCCAGAACTATCCCGATTTCCTCAAAAACCGCCACGCCACCGACTTCCTCTGTGACACCCTGCGCATGGCCATTATCGGCGGTGTCGATCCCTTCGACATGGATCAGATGATGGAGCGCGATATGGACGTTCACCACCACGGCGAGCAGGCGCCGATCTCAGCTCTCACCACAGTAGCCGACTCACTCCCTGGCTTGGGCATCGTCGCAGCCGTGCTCGGCGTAGTCATCACCATGGGTGCCATCGGCGGCCCGCCCGAAGAGGTTGGCCACAAGGTAGCCTCCGCGCTCGTCGGCACCTTCCTCGGCATCCTGCTCTGCTACGGCCTCGTCGGCCCACTCAGCGCCAACATGAGTAAGTCCGCCGAGGCGCACCACGAATATCTGCAGGTCCTCCGCGTGCTCATCCTCGCGTTTCTGAAAGGTGGTGCTCCAATGATCGCCGTTGAGATGGGCCGCCGTGCCATTCCCGCCCATCTGCGACCCTCCTTCGACGAGATGGAACAAGCCTGCAAAGGCGCGCCGGTCGAAGCTCCCGACGAAACAGCCGCAGCGTAAAAGGAAACCGCAATGACGGCGCAGAAGAGACCCATCATCGTCATCAAAAGGAAAGTCAGTCATGGCGGTCACCACGGCGGCGCCTGGAAGGTTGCCTACGCCGATTTCGTGACCGCGATGATGGCCCTCTTTATTGTCCTCTGGCTGCTCGGCTCCAGCGCCAAAGTCCGAAAAGCCGTCGCCGGCTACTTCAACGATCCGCACAGCTCCCTGAAAGAATCAGGCACGCAGAAGACGGGCAATGATGACACCTTACCCGCCGATCGACAGAACGTCGAAAAACTCAAAGAGCAGATCGAGAAAGCCATCCGCGAACAACGCGCCTTCGACAAGTTAGCCAAGCAGATTGAAATCACCATCACGGCCGAAGGCCTGCGCATCGAGCTAATCGAGGATAAGAGCGGCACCTTCTTCCAGAGCGGCAGCGCGCAGCTAAGTGACAGCGGACAGAAGCTCCTCGCCCTGCTCGCGGGCCAGCTCAAGTTTTTGCCCAATCACCTTCTGCTCGAGGGCCACACCGACGCCCAACCCTACTCCGATAACGCCGCCTATACCAACTGGGAGCTCTCCGCGGACCGCGCCAACGCCGCACGTCGTCTTCTGCAGCAGGACGGAGTAGGCAAGAGCCAGATCTCCCAGGTCCGCGGCTACGCAGACCAGTTCCTGCGCGTAAAGAACAATCCCCTCGATCCTACCAACCGCCGCATCTCCATCATCGTCCAATGGCTCGAAGTTCCAACGGTCCCCGATACCGCTGGCGGCAAAAAAGATGTAGGGACAGCAGAGGCCAAAGTCAGGGCGGTAATAATTCCGCCAAACCCAACTCAAAAGAAATAGGCAGCGCAGCACCACGCCGTCTTCGGTAGCAGACCGGCGAAGCCACGATCCCTATTCCCAAGCTTCACCTCAGAATCTCATTCAGCCCGTAATGCCTCTACCGGATTCACCGTCGCAGCACGATGCGCAGGAATGAAACAGGCAACCGCCGATACACAGATCAGCAGAGCCGTTACGCCGACATAGGTCACCGGATCCAATCGGGATACACCAAATAACAACGCTGCAATAGCGCGAGTTGCGACAGCCGCTCCAACCAATCCAACCAGCATTCCGGCGACAGTGAGAGCCATTCCCTGCCGAATCACCAGCGCGAGAATACTTCCGCGCGACGCGCCCAGCGCCGACCGCACTCCAATCTCGCGAATTCGTTCACTCACGCTACCCGCCAGCAACCCATAGATACCGGTGGCTGCCAGCAACAATCCCACTAGCGCAAATGCTTCAAACAGCATTAGCACGAAATGCCGCTCTGCCTCCGATGCGGCAAGCAGCTTGTCCATCGTGGCGACCCGCACGATCGGTTCATCCTTGTCGACCGACCAGATCGCATCACGCACAGCAGGAGCCAACGCCGCGGCATCGCCATGCGTACGCACCACCACAAACTGCGCAAGATCGACCCACGCCCAGTGTGCAGTAGAGACGTAAAAAGCATCGCTGTCGCCCATCGCGAGCGACTGCTGCTTCACATTGCCCAGTACGCCAACAATCGTGGCCCATGGCTTATCCGGATGCCCTGCATCCAGGCCCACGCGAACCCGCTGACCGATCGGATCCCTACCCGGGAATTTACGATTCGCGAAAGCCTCGCTGATCAGCACCACCGTAGGCGCCCCGGGCCCATCATGCTCATTGAAAAGACGTCCGCGCCGCAGCGGAATATGCATCGTTTCGATATACCCCGGAGTCACCGCATAGCGCAGCGCCGGTTCCCCATTGGGATTGTTCTCCCCTGCAAACTCCACCCCATACACATCGGCGTCTCCATTCAACGGCAGTTCGGCAGTGAGCCCCGCCGAGACAACACCTGGTACTCTGCGCACCTGTTCGAGAGCTTCGTCAAAAAATCGAAGCGCCGCCGCATCGCTGTCAAATCGGCGACCCGACGCCTGCACCTGCATCATCAACAGGTTCGACGCATCGAACCCAGGGTCGACAGAGAAAAGATGCTGCATCGTCCGCAGCAATAATCCTGTGCTCACGAGCAATACCGCCGCCAGCGATACCTCTGTCATCACCAAAATCCGCCGCGTCCACTGGCGTTCACCGGTAGTTCTCCGCGCGCTCTGCCGCAACCCCGTTTGCAGATCATTACGCGAAGCCTGCAACGCCGGAACCAGCCCAACTGCGACGCCGATCAGCGTCGTCAAACCAAGCGCGAACAGAAATACTCCGCCATCCACACTCATCGCACTCACCCGCGGCAACCCCGGCGGACTCAGCGCCACCAGCGCCCGCACGCCAGTCATCGCGATCACAATTCCAAGCGCAGCACCGAGCAGCGCAATTACCAGGCTCTCGGTGAGCAGTTGTCGAACCATCCGCCCTGGTGCGGCGCCCAGGGCCACGCGCATCGCAAATTCCGCCTGCCGTTGAGCTCCGCGCGCCAGCAGAAGATTCGTCACATTGACGCAGGCGATCAGCAGCACCAGCAGCACCGCGCTCAGCACTGCCAGCAGCGCGGGCCTCACACCTCGCGTCAGATCGCTCCGCAACTCGTTTACCGACATTCCAACCGGGGCGCCGCCCGTGCTGTCATACCCTTTCACATAGATCTGCGCCAGTCCATTCACAATCAAGGCCAGCTCACTCGTTGCCTGCTCTCGGCTTACGCCCTTCCGCAATCGGCCCACCATACGCAGATGATGACCCCACTCTCTGCCATCCGCGGGCAGTGAGGGGTCATACTGCAGCGGCGCCCAAAGCTCGGCCGCAGGGGCCAAAACATTCTCGAAGGACGAAGGCATCACTCCAATCACGGTGTAAAGATTTTCATCGAGTCGTACCTGCCGCCCCACGATCGACATGTCGCTCGCAAACCTTCTCCGCCATAGCGCATCACTCAGAATCACTACATTGGGTCCGCGAAACCGGTCGTCCGAGGCATTGAAATCTCGCCCCAGCAACGGAACTATTCCCAGCGTGCGAAAGAACTCCGCGCTCACCCGTTGCCCTTCGAACCGTTCCGGTCTATCCGCCGCAACTATCGTCGGTTGCCAGGGTTTCATCGCCGCAATCGCATCGAACGAATTGTTTTTCTCAGCAATTCCATGAAAGGTGGCAAAAGTCACAGGTAAAGCTCTGGCCGATCCTTTCATCTCCCAGAGCATCATGATCCGCCCGGCATCCGTGTACGGCAACGGATCAAGCAGGATAGGCTTCACCGCGCTGAAGATCGCTGTGGACGCGCCAATCCCGAGTGCCAAAATCAAAATCGATGTCCACGCAAGGACCGGTGATCGATGCAACTGCCGAAACGCAAAACGAATATCAGCCCACACGCTGCCGATCCCCAGCGTCACATCCGCGCCTGTTGTCTTCTCTTTCATCGACACCGGATTACCGAAGCGAAGCAGCGCATCCCGTCGCCCCTCCTCCGGAGACATCCCCGCCGCAATATTGTCGTCCGTCCGCATCTCAAGATGCGAGCGCAGTTCCTCGTCGATCTCCCGCTCCACCCTGGACCGGAGAGACCGGGAAAAAAGATTTGCAATACGGTGGCCGAGCGACATCGGATTACCTCACGCATACCGCAGCATGGCGCGGATGCCCCTTACTAGTTGCTCAAAGCTCTCTTCAGCCTGCTGTAGCTGCTTTCGTCCGGCAGAGGTCAGCCTGTAATACTTCGCTTTCCTATTGGTATCCGTCATCGCCCATTCCGCACTGATCCACCCACTTTGCTCCATACGGTGAAGAGCCGGGTAAAGAGACCCCTCCTCCACACGCAGTAATTCGTCCGACGCTCTCTGGATATGCAGCACAATCCCATATCCGTGAAGCTCTTTCACCTGTGAGAGCGTTTTGAGAACCAGCAGATCCAGGGTTCCCTGAAGATCATTCTTCGCCATCTATTACCCCTAGACAACTTGGTGTTCACGATGCTACCCATAGACGTATAGGTATGTCAAGCAGTCAGATCTGTCGATAAATCGCCGGTGGATTTAGTTTTGTCTGGCTAAATCTGATAGCAGAAGCCCAGCGACGGCAGCGGGGATATCGGCGGGCAGGTCGATTCGTCGCACGGCCCGGTTCTGAAACCTACGCTTATTTACCCTGCGGGGGAAACTCCGCCATTAATTTATCAATCGCCGCACCGATTCGTTGCAGCGACTGCTCCTGCTTGGTAGGGTCGAGTTTCTGCGATACCGTGCCGGTCCAAACCACTTTGTTGCTGATTCTGTCGACAAAGGTCAGTTTGAGAATTCCCTTGGGAAGAGACTTCCCCGAGGATCCGACCGGTATCTTACCCGTCCAGTCCTGAGGATCCACAAGAGGTCCCTGACAATTCGCACAGGAATCCGAAAGTACATCGGAATCGGACCCTAATCCGTAATCGAAGCCGCCCGTCGCAATCAGGGTAAGATCGGCGTCTTTCTCCCTGCTGGCGATTCCTTTGGCCTCAAGATCATTCTTGATCGTGCCGGTTACCGATGCGTAAAGGAGCGGCCTGTTTGGACTGTGAGCTGGATTCTGCAACGTATAACTCTTGTATTTCGAAAAATCGACAGTCTTGCTATAACCCGTTTGGACCTTCTGCGCAGAGCAGCACGTGGCAGACAAGATCGCGACCAGTATAAGCAACTGAAGTTTTCTTATGCCGGAATTCACTTAGCTCTCAACTCCTGCAGATATTCACCTGTGACTCAGCAATCATACACAACAAGCCAAATCGATATGACTCATCCCAACCCGCCTAGCAGCAGCGATACGGAGCAGCAGGCTCCATCGCCACCTTCCCCGGCGCCGTTACCTCAGACCCCGCAGACGGCGGAGCCACACCACGCAAGGTCTTCAGGCACCGCAACAGCGCCGACCCCACAATCACAATCGCCCCCACAATAAAAATCGCCATCAGCGCAGTCTCGATCCATCCCTGCACCTCACTGCCGAGCTTGTGCGTCATCGGCCAGAAGACATTCTGAATCGAAAGCACCCCCGCCGCAACCGTTGTCACCAGCACAAACAACGCAGGCACCAGCGTCAGCCATCCATACACAGCTTTGCCGTGATTCACCAGCCACGTAGTCATCGTCGCCAGCGCAATCGAAGCCAGCAGTTGATTCGCTGTGCCAAACAACGGCCAGATCGTAGCAATCGTTCCGCCCCAGATCAGGTATCCCCAGCAGAAAACAACAATCGCAGTCGCTGCCAGGTTTGAAGGCAGCCAGTTACTGCGTCCCAGTGGCTGGTAAATCTTCCCCATCAACTCCTGCATCACGTACCGCGCCACGCGCGTTCCCGCATCAATCGTCGTAAGGATGAACAGCGCCTCAAACATGATCGCGTAGTGATACCAGTAACCAGTGAGGGCCTTCATCCCCGGCAGATTGCGAAAGATCTGCGCCACCCCAATCGCCAGTGAAACCGCCCCACCCGTACGCCCGGCAAGCTGCTCTCCCACCTCACGCGAAAACTCCGGCAGATTCACTGTATGCATGCCGAGATGCGCAAACACCGCAGGCGGCACATTGATCGCAAAGTAATCTCCCGGCGCCATTGAGCACGCTGCAATCAGCGCAATCACGCCCACCAGCGACTCAGCCAGCATCGCGCCATAGCCGATAAACCGCGCATCCGTCTCCTTGTCGATCAGCTTGGGAGTGGTGCCCGAAGCCACCAGCGCGTGAAACCCCGAAATCGCCCCGCACGCAATCGTCACAAACAGAAACGGAAACAGCTTCCCTGGAATCACCGGCCCGCCGCCATGCACATACGATGTAAACGCAGGAAACTGCAGCGACGGATGCACAATCAGCACACCTGCAACCAGCGCCCCCAGCGTGGCGAGTTTCAAGTAAGTCGAAAGATAATCGCGAGGCTCAAGCAGCAGCCACACTGGCAGTACCGATGCCAGAAATCCGTACGCGCAAAGCAGCAGGACAATCTGATGCCCGTCGAATTGCAGCAGATGCGCGAAACCAGAGTTCGCAATCCAATGCCCGCCAATCAGCGCAGCCAGCAGTGCAATCACGCCAAAAATCGAAGGCCCTCGCACCGCAACCTTGCCCGACCCATTGCGAAACATCCAGACGCCCATCACGATCGCAATCGGAATCGTCATTCCAATCGTAAAGATGCCCCACGCGCTCTGGCTTAGCGCATTCACTACAATGATCGCAAGCCCTGCCATCGCCACAATCAGAATCAGCAGCACCGCAATCATCGCCATCAATCCGGTAAACGGCCCCACTTCACGCTGCACAATGTAGGGCAGCGACTTGCCGTCATGCCGCAGCGAACCAATCAGCACGGTCAGGTCCTGCACACAACCCGCAAGCACCGCTCCCGCAACCAGCCAGATCAGCCCCGGCGCATAGCCAAACTGCGCCGCCAGCGTCGGCCCCACCAGCGGCCCCGCTCCGGCAATCGCCGCAAAGTGATGCCCAAAGGCCACCCACTTCGGCGAAGGAACATAGTTATGTCCATCCTTGAATCGATGCGCAGGAGTGATGTTGCGATCATCGAGCATAAACGCGCGTGTAGCCAGCAGCGCACTGTAGTAGCGATAAGCAACTACAAAGATGCCCAGCACGATCAGCAGCAACGGTAGCGTGTTCACGAGCGGGCGGCAACCTCAATGGGCCAAGTATATCAACGTGAAGATTCGCGTTGCCGCATCGCCAGCCTGCCCCCAAGCCACGCACACGGCAGCGCCAGCACCGTCAGCGCGATCGGATACCACCTCGGCCCCAGCTCAGGATGCGTCCATGCCGCCGCCAGCCCCAGCAGATTCACAAAAAGCCCAATCCACCCCAACACCAAGGCCAATCCCATCGGCCGATAGACCGCCAGCCGCGCCGCAACATAACTGCCCGCAATGGAGAAGATGGTGCGATAGAACGTAGCCAGCAGAAACTGCCATCCCATCATCGTCTGGCCCGATGCCGGAAACACCCCAATCGCCCGCATCAGCGCGTCGCACAAAATAGCGGGCACCACCGCCGTAAGAATGCCAACAAATGCAGCGCCAATGTTGCGCCAGAGTCGGTTCGAGGCACTCGACCGATTCGCGGATACTTCGCTCATGAGGATTCACCTTTCGCGCCAGGTTAGCCAGAATTGCAGAGCCAGTCCCACGATATAAGAACATCCAGCCTTCCGCCAGATTTTCATCCTCCGCTCACGTCTTCCTGCATCTCCGCCGCACATCACCGCGTCTACCGACCATGGCGAATTATCCCCATATTTTCACGCCCCTCCAGGTAGGCGAACTTCACCTCGCGCATCGCATCGTACTCGCGCCGCTCACGCGCCAGCGTTCCTCGCAACCGGGCGACATTCCCAACGCAATGAATGCCGACTACTACGGTCAGCGCGCCTCCCATGGTGGCCTGCTCATCACCGAAGCGACACATATCTCCCGCCAGGGCAAAGGCTATCCCGGAGCACCCGGAATTCACTCTCAGGAACAGATAGAAGGCTGGAGGCTTGTCACTCGCGCCGTCCACGACAAAGGCGGATTCATCTTCCTTCAGCTCTGGCATGTCGGACGCATCAGCCACAGCTCTCTGCATCCCGAAACGGGCCTCCCCGTTTCAGCCTCCGCCATCGCACCCGCCGAAGCCTGGACCGCGACCACAGCGGATTTCAAGCACGTTCCCTATGAGACCCCGAGAGCTCTCGAGCTCGACGAGCTGCCCGGCGTCGTGGCCGACTATCGCCACGCTGCAGAAAACGCGAAAGCAGCCGGCTTCGATGGCGTGGAGATTCACAGCGCCAACGGCTATCTCCTTGACCAGTTCATTGAAGACTCAACCAATCAGCGCACCGACGCCTACGGCGGCTCCATCGAGAACCGCGCACGTCTCCTTCTCGAAGTCACCGATGCTGTGATCAAAGTATGGGGCAAAGGTCGCGTCGGTGTGCGCCTCTCGCCATTCGGCAAATTCGCCGACATGGGCGACTCCGACCCGATTGCGCATTTCAGCTATGTGCTTGAAGAACTCGCGTCACGTAAGATCGCTTACGCACATCTGGTCGAGCCACGCGTAGGCGCAGCCGGCAGGGGTGACCCAATCGATGACTCCGCGCCGCGAACATCGCACATATTTCGACCAGCCTTCAACGGCGTACTTATCTCCGCCGGAGGTTACACCGCCCCCACCGCCGACCAGATCATTGCCGATCACTACGCCGACGCCATCGCTTTCGGACGCCTCTTCATTGCCAATCCCGATCTGCCCGCTCGCTTTCGAAACAACGCAGACCTCAACACCCCCGACCGGCACACATTCTACGGCGGAACCGAGAAGGGTTACACCGACTACCCGACATTGAGCGAGGCCTCCGTTCCCGGTACGTAGCATTCCTTTCGAGTGTTAGCATGGCTGCGACTGGAGAATCGCGCGTGAATCGCTTCCGCTTGAAAACCTTTCCATCGACGCTCCAACTTTCCTTCGTCGCGGTGGCCCTTCTGCTCGCCGCCGGGCTGCCCGCGTCACTGTCCATCTCGCAGGCCGCAGCTCAGCCCGCATCCCAGGCCCCCGCCACGCGCACCAACTATCAGCCCGTCTTCCGTCTCGACGGCGGCAACACCACCTATGCCTTCGGCGTGAACGAGCGCGGTGAGCTGCAGCAGATCTACTGGGGCGGCAGAATCGCACCCGCCGACCCCATCCCGGCACCCAAGGCGAGCCCCGAACACGCCTCCTTCGACTCCTCCTACAACAACACGCCACAGGAGTACGTCGGATGGGGCGCAGGCCTCTTTCACGAGCCGGCCCTCAAGGTCACCTTCGTCGACGGCAACCGCGACCTTGTACTGCACTACGCAGGCAACAGCAAGCCCATCCCTTCCGACGACCACTCGCTCGACGTAGTGCTCAAAGACATCAACCGCGCAGTCACCGTAACTCTTCACTACACCATCGATCCCGACACAGGAATTCTCGCCCGTGCCGCCACCATCGAGAACCACGAGCCCAAGCCAATCGTCATCGAACAAGCAGCAGCAGCAGCCTTCGCGCTGCCTCCGGCGCACTACACGCTCAACTACCTCAGCGGCCGCTGGGCCGGCGAGTGGACGCTTAATCAGGAGACCATCCATCAGGGCCAGCGCGTGCTCGAAAGCAGGCGCGGCACCACAGGCCATCAGCTCAATCCATGGTTCGCCATCGGTAAAGACGACACTGGCGAAGAGTATGGCGAAGTATGGTTCGGCGCACTGGCATGGAGCGGCTCCTGGCGCATCACCGTCGAGCAGGATCAGCTCGATCAGGTCCGCATCACCGGCGGCTTCAATCCCTTCGACTTCGGCTACACCCTCAAGCCCAACGAGAAGCTCGAATCCCCCATTTTCTACGGCGGTTACAGCAATCAAGGCATGGGAGAAGCCTCACGCCTGCTGCATCACTTCACCCTGCAGCACATTGTTCCCGAAGCGCCCAATCCCCGCCCACGCCCGGTGATCTACAACTCCTGGGAAGCAACCGAATTCAACGTCACCGAAGCCGGCCAGGAAGCCCTTGCAGAAAAAGCTGCATCGCTCGGCATCGACCGCTTCGTCATGGATGACGGCTGGTTCGGCCAGCGCAAGACCGATCACCTCGGCCTTGGTGATTGGTACGTGAACAAAGAAAAATTCCCCAATGGCCTCAAGCCACTTATCGACAAAGTGCACTCCCTCAAGATGGACTTCGGCCTATGGGTCGAGCCAGAGATGGTAAACCCCGACTCCGACCTTTATCGCAAGCATCCTGACTGGGTGCTTAACTTCCCTGGCCGCCCACGAAGCGAGCAGCGCAATCAACTGGTCCTTAACCTCGCCCGGCAGGATGTGCGCGACTACGTCTTGGGCTTCCTCGACAAGCTGCTCACCGAAAACGACATCTCCTTCCTCAAGTGGGACTACAACCGTAACTGGAGCGAGCCGGGCTGGGATCAAGTCCCTGTCGATGAACAGAAGCGCGTCTACGTGCAATTCACACGTAACCTCTACTCGATCCTCGACGACTTGCGCGCTAAGCACCCCAAAGTCGAGATCGAGAGCTGTTCGGGCGGCGGCGGCCGCGTCGATCTCGGCATTCTGCGCCACACCGACGAAGTCTGGCCCTCCGACAATACCGATCCGCTCGACCGCCTCACCCAGCAGGATGGCTTCACCCGCGCCTATCCCGTACAAGTTATGTTGGCCTGGGTCACCGACTCGCCCCACTGGCTCAACGGCCGTAGCACCTCGCTCACCTACCGCATGCTCGTCTCCATGGAGGGCTCATTAGGCATTGGCACCAACCTCAACAAGTGGACCGGCGAAGACATGGCCACCGCCAAGCGCCTTATCTCCGATTACCATGCCGTGCAGAAGACCGTCACCCAGGGCGACCTCTATCGGCTCATCTCCCCCATCAACGGCAGCGAATTTACAGCCACCGAGATGGTCTCGCCAGACAAAGCGCAAGCCGTCTTCTTCGCCTACGTTCACTCCACGCAGGAGCAGCGCGGCTTTCCCCGCCTTCAGCTGCTCGGCCTCGATCCTGCGGCAGTCTATTCAATTGGCACTATCGAAGGAAAAACCCTGCCCGGCACCCCAACGCAAGCCAGCGGCGCATGGTGGATGAACCATGGAATCGACATCGACCTGCGCGGAGATTTCCAGGCAGCCGCCTTTCGCCTCGATAAGAAGTGACACACAAAATGTAAAGAGATTCGCATTCTGGCAGTTCCGATTTATACCCGGCGAGGCTGGATGATTACGCTTCATCGCTGGCAATATCGGCGGATGCAGCCTCGTTCGGATAGTTGAAGAGCAGCTGATTGCCATCGGGATCGTCGACGACCAGAAGCTTGTAGCCCCACCAACCCTCCTTGACCGGAACGCCCTTGGCCTCGAGTTCTTCGCGCAGCGCGTCCAACGCAGCGACCGCGGCCTCGCGTGTCTCCGGCTCGACGTTCAGGGAAATGAACATCAGACCCTTGCCGATCTTCTCCGGCCACGTCTTGGCCAGGATGAGCGCGCAGCCCTGCCGATCGACCTGTGCGACATATGCTCTGCCGTCCTCGTCGAAGCGCCATGGGTTTGTGAAGCCGAGCTGGTTAACGTAAAAGCGGAGCGAGGCCTCGACGTCCTTGACGTTTAGGATTGGGCGCGCGAACCAGTCTGTCATGGCGACTCCCGGGAGATTAGGTCCTGACTGAACTGCGGAATCAAGCATACTGCAACCGTTACGCCAGCCTGAGATCGAATTGCAGCCGCACTCGTGCTAACATCCACTCATCCGGCTCGCCTGCTCGCTTGAGCCGCGGAGGTCGAGATGAGTCCAACCACACGGCGTAGTTTCCTCAAAACAGGTCTGGCTGCGGGAGCCATGGCCACGGTCGGAACTCTTCCGCTGCGCGCCGCCGGGCGCACAGCAACCGATACCGTAACGCTCGGCCGCTCCGGAGTTCAGGTATCGCGGCTCGCCTTCGGAACCGGAACGGATAGCGGTGCGGTTCAGGCCGCGCTCGGGCAGCAGGAGTTCACCCGCCTCATTCATTATGCGTACGACCACGGCATCCGCTTCTTCGAGACGGCTGAGGCCTACCAGACGCCCGGAATGCTGGGCGAGGCTCTGAAAGGTTTGCCACGCGACAGCTATCACCTGATGAGCAAGGTCACCACGTTTCACGAGGGCATAGACCCACAGGCTAAGTTCGACGATCTGCGGCGCATCTCGCAGACCGAGTACTTTGACATCATGCTGCTGCACTGGCAGCACACACCCGACTGGCCGGAGACCACGAAACGTTGGCAGGATGGCATCCTCGAAGCACAGCAGAGAAAGATCATCCGCACGCATGGTGCCTCAGTCCATGGACTGCCGGCGCTGCGGCAAATGCCCGGCACCAATTGGCTCGACGTGGGACTGATCCGCATCAACCATAGCGGAGCGCGCATGGACGGACCCACTTCCGAAGACACCAACCACCCCGACAACGTAAGCGAGGTCGTCAATCACATTCACACCCTGAAGAAAGAAGGACTCGGCGTGATCGGTATGAAGCTCTGCGGCGGAGGTCAGTTCGTGAACAGTCACGACGACCGCGTGAAGGCGATGAGGTTCGCCTTCCAGAACGCGGGCGTCGACTGCGCCACGGTCGGATTCAAGAGTACGCAGGAGATCGACGAGGCCATCAGCAACATGAATCTGGCGCTTGCGTGAACTTCAGACCGGCCACTGATCCGGTTCGATGAACCTGGACTAGCGTGGCGGCGTTCACGATTACGCGCTTAATGACATCGAAGGAGCCGTTCTCTTAGCGGCGTTGCGGGCTTCGATGGCCCTGACGCTGTTTACGAATGCCTTCTCCAAAACGGTCCTGCCTATCGTACCCAGCACAAGACCGAGCACCCGCCCCTTAAGGTTCTTGCCTTCGCGGACCACGTCCACATCAATATCGGTGCTGCCGTCTTCGCGACGCGTGAACGAGTAGGTGTGGCCGGACGCGCCTCCCCACACATTGGAGTCGGTCGTCGTCAACACGACGTGATCGGGATTGGACCAGTCGTAGTGCAGCCGCTCCCACACGCCCCCGGAGCCTTCGGTCACGTCAGCCTGCGAACGGCCCCGCTGATGCACCTTAAGATACTCGTCGGCGCTGTTGCCAAAGAGCTTCGAGCGGCCTGGCCCAAAGTCGGTGAGCCCCGCAACGTACTGCTCGGGCGTCAAGGTAGTTGTCTGATGAAGATGGATAGTGGACATACATTTCTCCTTTTCTTATAACGGCCGCAAGTCCGATGGCTGTCATAGTTATGGTTGGAACGCGCCGGGCTCGCCAACAACGCGTTGATAGTCAGATACGAGCGAGCGATCTTAAACCTTTGATTTCTTCGCCAGCAGCTGGTCAAACGCGCAGTGCATAAAGGTTTCCAGCGCACGGTTGTTTTGGTCGGCCTGCGAACGCAACAGCGCCCCCTCCCAACTGTTGAGCACAAAGCCCGCCAGCGACTCCGGATCTGTCCCGGCAGGTAGTTCCTTTTGCACAACCGCCTGCCGGATGACTGTCGCGATCGTCTGCTGCCAGTGATCGAACGAAGCGCTGATCCGCTTCCTCAACTGCGGACTCTCCGCCGCGATCTCAAGAGTCAGGCGGCCCATCATGCATCCGGGAATCGTTCCGGTCTGTCCCGAAAGCTTTACAAGATCCGTGAAATAGCGCTTCAGCCGCTTCAGCGGTGAAATCTTCAGATCGCCCAGCACCGCCGCAGCGTGGTTTGCCTCTCGCGAAGTGAACTCCTCCAGCGCTTCCGCAGCAAACTCCTCTTTGCTGCCGAAATGGTGATAAAAGGATCCCTTGGGCACATCCGCCGCTTTCAAAATATCGCTCAGCCCGGTGGCGTTGTACCCGTACTTGTGGATCAACTCCCGGCCAACTTCGATCAAGCGATCACGCGTCGATTTAGTTGCCATAACAGGCTCCTTGTGGTCCTTCATTTGATTGACTCTACGTACTCAATCAGCCTCTCGGAGTTGTCGCCAGTGTCACAACGACAAAAAGTATTCCGAACAGGCTTAGTTCTGAATCGCATAACGAGGCGCCGGCTTCCGGCGCGACAGGTTTGGGCCCAGGGCCTTGCGCGCCGCTTCGAACTTCTCCCAATCTGCGATGTCGGGCAGCGATGGAATGGTGATCAGCTCATGCCGGTCGAGACCTGCGAGCGCAGCATCCACCATATCTTCAGCGGTCATCACGATCTCGCTGGGCAAATGCTCCACGGGGCGGCCGGCCTTCTCCCACAAAGGTGTCGCGGTCGCGCCCGGCAACACTGCCTGCACGGTCACGCCAGTGCCTTCCAGTTCGTGCTTCAGCGCCTGGGTAAAATTCACCACGTAAGCCTTGGTGCCGCTGTAGGTGCCGTTCAAAAGCTCAGGCGCAAGGGCAACGACAGACGCAATGTTGATCACAAGGCCATTGTTGCGCGCTACAAAACCAGGCAGAGCAGCAAGAGCCAGCCGCGTCAACGCGGTCACATTTAGATAAATCATCGACTCAAGATCTTCGACCTTCGCGTCCAGAAGCTTGCTCACACTGGCCGTGCCGGCGTTATTTACCAGCGCCGTGATTGCGGTGTCAGAGCTCAACCGCGCGGCGACTCGCTCAACATCTTCTTTCCTGGTGAGGTCAGCTGCGATTGTCTCAATCCTGCGGCCGATAGACCCCAGCCGCGCGCCAACTTCATCAAGCTTCTCCTTACTGCGAGCAACAAGAATGAGATCGTAGCCGCGTTTTGCAAGGCGATCCGCATAGACTGCGCCGATACCGGTAGAAGCGCCAGTGATAAGAGCGGTGCCTTTGGATGGATATGCTGACATTGTTTAATACCTCCTCAGCTCCCGAAGCATTTTGCCTCGCATTTCAACAGAGTAGACCAGTCGGTCTAGCGATTCAGAAAATTCTTTCTTTTCGCACAATCCCGATTTTCCCGCTTTCGCTCAACTCTCCCATGACAGCCCTCGTCGCGATGCGGTAGACTTCGGGCAGCCCCAGTAATCGTTTACCCGGAGTATCTTATATGCCCCTCGTCGCCGGAGTTGATTTTGGCACATTGAGCGTTCGCGTCACCCTTGTCGACAGCATAAAAGGCCCCATCGGCACTGCCTCGGCCGAGTACCCTTTGCATCGGCGCCGCGAAGATCCCGACTTCGCTACCCAATCCCACGCCGACCAGATGCAGGCCCTCGTCCAGGCCACCCACGCCGTGCTCGAAAAGACCGGCATCTCCGGCGAAGATGTAGCCGCCATCGCCCTCGACACTACCGGCTCAAGCGTTGTTCCCGTAGACGAAAACCTTCAGCCTCTTGACGAGTACTACCTCTGGTGCGACCACCGCGCCAAGTCTGAAGCCGAAGAGATCACCGCCCGTGCACACGCCGTCGGCCTTGAAGCCATCGACTGGTGCGGTGGTGTCTACTCCCACGAGTGGGGCTTTGCTAAGCTCCTTCACTGGCTTCGCCACAACCCCGCCAAACGCGCCCAATTCGTAACCGCACTCGAACACTGCGACATGGTCGCTGCCACCCTCGCCGGCGTCACCTCGACCGCCAACCTTAAGCGCAGCATCTGCGCCATGGGCCACAAGTGGCTGTGGAACCCCAAATGGGGTGGCTTTCCCCCGGAAGAGTTCCTCGTCTCCGTTGATCCCCTACTCGCCGGTGTTCGCGAAAAGCTCGGCGGAGAATATCTCACCTCCGAACACGTCGCAGGCCATCTCTCGCTTGAATGGGCCGGGAAACTCGGCCTCAAACCCGGCATCCCCATTCCTGTCGGCGCATTCGACGCCCACTGGGACGCCATCGGCTCTCACATCCGCGAGGGCGACGTCGTCAACGTCGTCGGCACCTCCACCTGCATCATCGCTATGGCTAAAAAGACCGAGCTAGTGGCCGGTGTCTGCGGAGTCGTCCCCGGCAGCGTCCACCCCGAGTACACCGGAATCGAAGCCGGTCTCTCCGCCACCGGAGACATCTTTGAAGCCATCGCCCGCCGCGCCGGCAGCCCAGTAGCCGAGCTATCAAAGGGCCTCGAAACCTATCGGGCCGGACAGACTGGCCTCCTCCGTCTCAGCTGGGACAACGGCGACCGCACCGTACTCGTCAACCCCGAGTTGGGCGGCGTCACCCTCGGCTGGAACCTGCTTCACACTGCGCAGGATGAGCTCTTCGCCGCTATCGAAGGCACCGCCTTCCACACCCGCATCATCCTCGAGCGCATGGCCGAGCACGGCGTCCGCGTCGATCGCGTCATCAACGCCGGCGGCATCCCGCAAAAGAACGAAGTCCTCAACCGCGTCTACGCCAACGTGCTCAACAAGCCCGTCCTCGTTCCCGCAGGCGTTCCTACCAGCCTCGGCTCCGGCATCTTCGCTCTGCTCGCCGCTGGAGTCTACCCGACCATTGAAGCTGCACAGCAAGCTGTCTGCCTCCCCCTGCGCACAGTCGAACCTGACCCCACCGAAGCCGAAGTCTATGAGCAGCTTTATCAGCTCTATCGGGACATCTACTTCGCCCTGGGCTCGCGCGACGCCGAGCCGATTGCCCTCGGAGCGGTCCTCCCGTCATTGCGCCGCATCGCCGCCGAAGCAGTACGCCCGCCTAGCACCGAATCCCTCTAACACGCAGCCGGACTCGCTGAACCCCTATTTGCCAGCCCAAGCAACTGCTCATGCACTAGTTGCGGTCTAATCACTTATCGGGGGATCCAATTCATTTCGCACCCCTCAGCCTTCAAGGTGCCCGCTGCCCATTTCACGCTTCTCTATCCAAGACCCAGAAAGGCAAGCAAATGAAACCTGCAACCATCATCGGAATCATCCTCATTGTCATCGGTATCATCGGATTTGCATGGGGTGGATTCACCTTCACCCATGAAAAGAAAGATGTAGATATGGGTCCCATCCAGATCGAACACAAGCAGAAGCAGACCGTTCCGATCTCCCCCATCCTCAGCACCATCGCGCTCGTAGGCGGCATCGGCCTCGTAGTTGCCGGAATGCGCAAATAACCCTATCAACATAAACTTCGTGCAATGAAAAGGGAGCCAACGTATACGTTGGCTCCCTTCATTCTGTCTCGGGCTCGTACTGTGCACGCGAACAGTTCAAATGCTATTTGCCGAACACCTTCTTCACCTGTCCGACCTTCTGCTCAACCTTGCCGTTGAATTTTTCTTCGGTTCCCTCGTCCTGAAGCCGCGGATTGTTCGTCGCGTGACCGATCTTCTCCTTGATGGCTCCCTTTACTTCGTGGACTTTCCCTTCGACTTCATCATGCGTTCCCGATGTAACTGGCGATTTCGATGTCATTGGAATTCTCCTTGGGCTCCCGTCTTTATGAAAAGAAGGAATGCATTTTTCGCCTCCGGTCACCCGGAGGCGAAAAGAATGAATCGCGCCGGCACTCACATGCCCTTTCACGACCACTCAACGGTAGCGCCACGCCAACCCCGGAGCTGACCAGAATTGAGCAATCACGCAGCTTTTCATTCAATTGAGAACCGGAACCAGCCCAACTAGGGCCCTACGCTGCTCACCGGAGCTCCTGGCCGCGCCTGCACGCTCGCAATATTGCGATGGCTGAAAGCCTCCGTCGGCACATCGGTGAGCCGGATTCCCGGCCCCTGCCACATCAGCCTCGCGCTCCCCGGGCTGATCGTCTCCAATACTTCCAGCCGGAAGACATGCCTCCCCGCCCGCAAGCCGATCGTCCCATTCGCGTAGCGCACCGCGTTCCCCGGTGATCCGCAGACCTCCGAAAACGGAGGCCCCGTCTGCGCAACCACAATCCCATCGACGACAAGCCTCGCACCATCCCGTGCCAGCACATGCAAAGTGTATCCACCCTCCGCAGGCACATTGAGGTATCCGTCGTACGCCACCGCAAACCGCGTAAATCCACGAGCATTCGCGCTCGTAAGATTTGCCGTAATCCCATTGATCGTGGGCACTTCTCGAGTAAAGTTCGGCATCTGCGGCCATGTTCCAGGATAGATCCTGTACTCCAATCCAGGCGAGGTCGCCTTTGCCGCCGCCTCCGGAGTCAGGCCAATCGTCGGATCCTGGTCCCCGACATCATGCCAGTGCCCAACCACGGCGACATTCTGCTCAGCCCAGTCCTCATGCCCCTCTTTGTCCTCTACATGCAGCAGCACACGAAAATCCCCGCTCCCGTTCGCATCCGTCCCGTCGAGCTGCGTGCCTTTTGCGTCGGTAAAGCGATGCCGCACATTCTGACCGCGAGCGGTCGTTCCATCACCAAAGAGCCAGGTATAACGAACCTTGGGGTTGGTCGTCTCCGCCGCGCTAAAGATCGCCGTAACACCTGGCTGCAGCACCGCCGGGCTCACCTGAAACGCCGCATGCACCGACCTGTCGCCCGGCGAATACTTCGGCTCCTCCGCCCCTCCAGCCACGGTAGCCGGCAGGTTAGTGTTCGAGGTAACCAGCGCGTGGCCATACTTCACATTCTCCACGCGAATATCCTTCACCTGTCCCTGCACCTGCGAACCCACCAGCGGCGGCTGATCCAGCGCCCAGATATTGCGAAAGGTAAACCCGCGCAGCCCCGGCTGCTCCTGCTCAATCTGAAAGAGCGAGTACCAGTCATCCATCCACAGATTCTCAAACGTGTAGCCGCTATGGCTTCCGCTGGCTCCGCTCGCTCCCCAGAAGGTAAATAGCGCAAACGGCAGCCCGCAGCTTCCAATACCGCCGTGCAGAATATCCGAATTCTTCAAAGTAAAGTTCCGCGAATTAAACCGTTTCTCAGGCCATCCCGCTCGCACAATATTCGAAATACTCGTCGATAGCACGCTGCGATCGATGGTGATATTTGCCACGTCTTGTCCAGGCTTGACCATCGCATCGTGACCATAACCATCCCAGTTGCCCTGCACAGCAAACACATCATCCGATGCGCGAAAGAACGAGTCGCTGACTGTCGTGTCGCCGCCACCCAGCCAATCCATGCCGTCCTGGTTAGCGTTCCCGGGGTTACCCCCAATTACGCGCAGATCGTCATAAAGAAATCCCCCCGAGTCCTTCATCTGGATCGACCAGGTCCGGCTCCGCACCAGGCACGTCAACCCATGAATCTCGATCTTGTGCGCTTGCAGAGCTCCTATGCAATGCCAGTCCCGCCTCTGCATCCAGCCGTCATCGTCTTCAGGATTTTGCGGCCCGTCGTAAACCACCACGCCCCGCCCCAGCACCTTAACATTCTCCACCTGCCACAAATTGATGCTGCCAAAGATCACTGCCCCCGGCGCCAGATAGTATGTCTCGCCACTCTTCGGATTCAAACTGTTGTGATAGACCCCAGGCCCGATCACATGAAATCCCGCCGGCGGCTTCGCAGGTGGTACCGAAGGACGCGCCAGGAAAACAAACAGCATCTTCGCATGATTGAGAAAATCGCCCGGCCGTGAAATTGACAGCTTTACCGGGTCCTTGAGCTTGAACTGTATCGTGTCGCCCTTGCGCACAGGCCGCAGCCCGAGTCTCCACGGCTGGATATCGACGCCTCGATCCCAGAAGCCCGCTTCCTTCGCCGTAATCGAGATCGTCACCCCGCTGGTGCTCTCGATGCTTATGTAGTCATAATCTGCGGCGGCATGGGCAACGTCGATCGGCTTACCGTTCACCAACACCGAATAGGCGGAGGATTGCAACTCCCAGGGCACCGGGACAGGCGACACCTTGGCCTCTGCTGCGGAGCCGAATCCGAGGCAGGCCGGGAGAACCATGGCAAGTTGCAACAGAACACAAAAACGTCGGTGCATGGGGTAGGGAGGGGGAATTCCCCAGGGTTCGTAAGCGCAGTGTACCTGCGCAGACCCCACCCGTGCATAACCACTTCGTATTAGCCCACCCCTAAGAGGGGTCAGGGCGAAACCGGCCTAGATACCCTCACCCATCGAGACATAGACCCGCAACTTCTCCATCTCCAGCCGATACGCCTCGCGTTCCTCGTCCTCCGCCATAAAGGAATCGGGCTCGCCCTGCTGCCTTCCACACATCGCCTCGATCTGCGCTACACGATCAGCCAATGCAATCAGCGCGTCCGAAAGCGGGTCTTTCACCTCGTGCGGGTCAGTAATCAGCACCCGCTCGCCGTTGCGATAAATAATGTGGGCCGGTACGCCCACCACGGTCGAGTTCGGCGGCACATCGCGCAACACCACAGAGCCTGCGCCTACGCGGGAGTTCTCACCGATCGTGATGCAGCCGAGAATGTTCGCGTTGTTGCCTACGAAAACAGCGTTGCAAAGCGTCGGATGGCGCTTGGCGCACACGCCATCCCGGCTCGGGCGATCGCTTCCTGTTCCACCCAGCGTCACGCCCTGGTATAGAGTCACATCATCACCCACAACCGTGGTCTCCCCGATCACCACTCCCATGCCGTGGTCAATCAGCAGGCGGCGACCCAGCGTGGCGCCGGGGTGGATCTCGACCCCAGTCCAGAAACGGACAATCTGAGAAAGAATTCGCGAAGAAAAACGCCAGCCGCGTTGCCACAGCCAATGATGAACCCGGTGCGTCCACACCGCATGCAGTCCCGGGGTGCACAAAAAAACCTGCAACTTCGACTGCGCAGCCGGATCACGCTTCATCACCGAATCGATGTCTTCGCGAATCCGCGACAACCACTCCATGTATCAGCCCCGCATGACCGGCAATCGCTGTCACGCAACCACCGGCCACCATTCAATTGCTCAATTGCCCTTAGAGATTCACGGGCTGTGCCTGCAGAGCCTGCACTTCCGCGCGCACTCCCTCAAAAAGAATGCTTGTCAGGTACCGCTCGCCAAAGCTCGGAATAATCGCCACAATCAGCTTGCCCGCATTCTCCGGCCGAGCCGCGACCTTCAGCGCCGCATGCACCGCAGCGCCAGATGAAATTCCGACAAACAAGCCTTCTTCCAGCGGCAACCGTCTCGCCGTGGCAACAGCCTCGTCGTTGCTCACCTGAATCACTTCATCAATCAGATGAGTGTCCAGAATCGCCGGCACAAATCCAGCGCCAATTCCCTGAATCTTGTGCGGACCCGGCTTGCCCCCGCTCAGCACAGGACTATCCGTAGGCTCGATCGCGATCGCCTTGAACTCCGGCTTGCGCTCCTTGATATACTTCGCCACGCCGGTCAGCGTTCCGCCCGTACCCACGCCCGAGATCAGAATGTCCACCTTGCCGTCCGTGTCGTTCCAGATCTCCGGACCGGTCGTCGCATAGTGAATCGCCGGATTAGCCGGGTTGTCGAACTGTCCCGGAGTAAATCCATTCGGCGTCGCCTCCAGAATCTCCTTCGCCTTCGCAATCGCGCCCTTCATTCCATTCGGACCCGGCGTCAGCACCAACTCCGCGCCAAGGCTCCGCAGCACCACGCGCCGCTCCAGGCTCATCGTCTCCGGCATCGTCAGAATGATCCGATATCCCTTCACCGCCGCCACAAAAGCCAGTCCAATACCCGTATTTCCGCTCGTCGGCTCAATCAGCACTGTCTCACCCGGCTTGATCTTGCCTTCACGCTCGGCTGCCTCAATCATCGCCAGCCCAATACGATCCTTAACGCTGCTCATCGGGTTCTGGCTCTCAAGCTTCACCACCACCGTCGCCGGCAGTCCCGCCGCTACGCGATTGAGCTTCACCAACGGAGTCTTCCCAATAATCTCCGTCACATTCGCTGCAATGTTCATAACATCTCCTCGTTCCCTAAATTCGATGGAATCAGTTGCGCAACTGCTGAAGTTTTTCTGGATTTTGCCGGGGTTGAAAGCCCGTATCGCGGAGTGTTTTAGGTGCTCATCGAATTCCGCGCAAGTACGCCTCGGCGTAAGTACCAGACCGGCACTATCGACATCGAGACATGGCGAAATCCTAGTTCAGCAGGGTCAACTGTGGCAAGCTCCGCGCCCGTCAAATTCATGCCAAATTCGTTTCGAATCAGCGCGCTTGGACAATGGGCACCTGCCCTCGACCTACTTCTTGGTGGCGTTGTTGATCGCGTCCTGCCCGTGCGTCGGATCTTTATGGAAGTAACGCCGCGAAATGTCGGGCCAGAACTCCTGCAAAATCGATCCGAACCCGCCCTCCACGGTGACTATCGCGGCGCCGCCGAATGTATTCCCCCATCCGCGATCTTCTTTCGGGACATACAAATTTGATATCCCACCGGCCGCAATGTTTCCAAAAACATTGGAGTAGTTCGGCTCCCATCGGTCCGAATTATCATGCTTGCACCACACGGCACTTACCAGCGCATGGACCGTCCGCTTGGTTTTCGAGCCGTAGCCGCGCCTGAAATACCGTGGATCCTGATGCAGAACCGATGGCAATATCGCATTGCCGATCATCGCCCCATCGAAGGCGTCCGCATAGCTCGACCCAAAACGCTTCGCATACCCGCCAATGCCACCACCGTATCCAGAATTGGTGCCCCGTGCCTGGCTTATCCCGGCCACAAAAGCTGCCAGGCCAAACTGATACGGATCGATCGCTGACGTAAACGCAAGTTTGAACTTCTGTTTCGAGGTCAGCGAAACCGCATTCTCGTTCAGATAACTCACATTGAAGCTGGGCAGAAATCCAAGAATGCGTTGTTTCTCCTGCTGCTTGATCTGTTCGTCGGCAACATCTTCTTGGGATTTCTGCCCATCGGCGGTCTGTGGCGTGGCCGAAGAGGCATCGCCCGTGCTCTTCGTCGCAGCCGGAGCGCCCGCCGCAGGCTTCGCTGGTGTTTGCGCGTCCTGCGGCTGCGGAGCATCCGGCACTTCCGCCTTTAGCACTGGCGCAGCCAATACCACCGGCTCGGCAACTCGCTCCAGGCGCGCGTCCTGCGCAGACAAAGGCAGGTGAAAGCAAAATCCAATAACGCCAGCCAGCAGGCCGGAAGCAAACGGAGGAAAACGCAATATCATTCGGTGATCGGTCTCCAGCGCAATCGGGTCTTGAGTAAGTCAAATCGCCTTCAGATCATCGAACGACAAGCGGAAAGGCCCCTACTCACAGGGTAACCGATACTCGTTAGACGCGAGTTTCCCTCCAATCGATGTACGCGACGCCGCAGCATCTCCGGCTGCCGGCGCCGCTGTGCAATCAGTCGCCGCTCGATCCTGGCCCCAGCGACCCGGCCGGCTTGCCTGCATCTGCAAGCCCAGCCTTCATCTGGCTCAATAACAGCTCCACCTGTTCATGCTCCTCCAGGCTATGAAAGCGATCCTCCAGCGACTCCGGCGCCAGAACCTCTCCCGCCGCGGCATTCTCCGCCGCGCGCTGTCGCACCTTGCTCTTCATCCGACCCAACGCCGCATCCTGCGTCGAACCAACCGTCTGACGCGCCTGCGTCGCCCGTCCCACCACCTTGGCTCGCCGATGTTCCGCCATCAGAATCTCGCACTGCGCCCGCGTCTCATTCAGCTTCTGATCCAGCTTGCGTAGCGTCTGCCGCAGCGTGTCGGCCTCAAGCTTCTGGTCTTCCGCCTGCGCAGCAAAGCTCTTCGTAAGCCGCTCCGCACTCAGCGCCCGCTCCAACGCTCCGCGCGCCAGGTCGTCATGTCCCTTCGCAACGGCCAGCTCCGCCTTCCGCTTCCATTCCGCGGCATCCACTTCATGCTCCTTCCGCTTCCGCTCCAGCAAATGCTGATCGGCAATTGCAATCGCGACCTGCGTCTTCACCTGCAGCAGTTGATTTTCCATATCCAGCACCAGCTGCTTCAACAGCCGCTCCGGATCCTCGGCCTTCTCGATCAGGTCGTTGAGATTCGCTCGTAACAGCGTGCTAACTCTCTCCAGCAATGCCATGGCTTACTCCTTTTCGCAGTTCCTGTCAGTCACCCTTGCTTGTCTTCTTTGCCTTTTCCTGTGCCGGCTCCGCAGCGGAGTTATCATCCACCGTCTTAACCAGCGGAATCCCATTCTGCCCACTCGGTATGTAAATCGTCGTATGGTTCGGACTTCCCGCCATCGTCATCTGCGCCTGGATCGCCTCATGCTGCAAATACCGGTCCGTCAGCGTCGCATTGATAATCTGCTGCGATTTCGCAATACCCTCCGCATCCACAATCCGAATCTGCGCCTTCTGCCTCTCCACCTGCACCAGTTGTTCCGTTTGTTGAATCCTCAGTTCATTGACCTGGATCTGGTTCGACTCATTCGCTCGCACCTGGTAACGGCTGTACACTGGAATTCCCCAAAGCAGCAGCGCCACTACCAGCACTCCCAATAAAGCCGCGCCACGAAAAAATCTCACCACACCTGCTCCTGCAACATTCACCGTATTCATCTCTCTTCCTCTTCTCCAAATCTCACTCACTCAACGGGTGCCCCAGGTCTCGACCCTGAGACCTGGGATTCCACACCCTCTGTCCTCTACTCGTGCGGGTGCCCCATCCTTTCGCGCATTTGCGAAAGGGTGGGCAACCACATCCCTCAGTTCTCGACAGACTCGTCGTCAGGCGCCTTACCATTCGGTCTCGGCTTGATCGCCTGCACATTTGCCATGAGGCTCTTGATGTCCATACCACTCAGTGCTTCAAAAATCGCCGGCACCTGCGCTGCAATCTTCGTCATGTCGCCGGTCACCTTGTTCACCCCGGCAGCACTGTCGTTGCCCGTCGAAACAATGGTGATCCTGTCCACCTTCGACAGCGGTTCAGCCATCGCGCGCACCACATCAGCCATGTTCGTCAGCAGCTTGTCCACCACTGCGGCCTGATTCCACTCCTGGTACGCCTCCGCCTTCAGGTTCATTGCCTTGGCCTCTGCTTCGCCCTTTTGGAAGATGATCGCGGCCTCCGCCTCACCCTGCGCGCGTATCGACGAACCGCGGCCTTCGGCCTCTGTAGTCAACCTCGCCTTCTCCGCCGAGGCCAGCGTCTCAATCCGCTGCCGTTCGACTTCCGCAGGCTTCAGCACCGTCGCAATCAGCTCCTTTTCGCGACGCAGAATCTCGGCCTCCTGCACCTTGACCTGAGCCTCTTTCTCCGTCTGCTCGATCTTCACCTGCTCAGCAATCACCTGCTGCTGCATGATGTTTGTCTGGATCTCGTAGGCCTTATCCGCCGTCGCCTGCTGCCGCCTGCTCTGCTCGGCGTACTGCGATTTCTTGATGTCCATATCGCGCTGCGCCTCAGCCTGCCGCGCCTGCGAAGCAGTCTCCGCAATCACACGCTCCTGATCAGCCAGTGCTTTGGCAACCGCCGACTCCCGCAACGCAACCGCACGCTGGATCGCTGTATCGCGATCCGCAGTAGCCGTAGCAATATCGGCATCGCGTTTGATCCGCGCAATATCCGGCCGCCCCATATTCGAGATGTAATCGTTCTTGTCGCGCACCTCCTTGATCGTGAACGACACAACCTCCAGTCCCATCTTGCTCATGTCGCCAGCGCAGGTATTGCGCATGCGATCTCCAACCATCTCCGGCTCTTTGACAATCTGTTCCACCGTCAACTGGCCGATAATGCCGCGCAGATGACCCTCCATAACCAGGCGAATCAACCCTTCCCTCTGTTGCGGAGTCTTGCTCAAAAACTGCTCAGCCGCCGTCAGAATCGAAGACTGATCGCTCCGCACCTTGAGCTGCGCCACCGCCTCCACAGTCACCGCAACACCTTGGTTGGTATACAGATCCTGCTGCGGAGCCACATCAAAACTCATCAGCTCGAGCGACAGGCTGCGATAGTTCTCCACCATGGGAAAGATCACCGTGCCATGCGCCGTAACCACGCGAGGCCCGCGAAAACCGTAGACAATCAGAGCCTCATTCGGGCCCGCCTTGCGAAACATCTTGGCCAGCATGCCGAGCAGAAATATCAGCACCAGCACGCCAATTCCGGTAAACAAAACAATCGTGTTAATCATCGAGTTCCCGATCCTTTCACCGGGAGATCTAAATCACTGGGTTAAACAACGTTACTGGCTAACTACCACCTACACATTTCAATCTGCACCAATCGGGGTGCCCCATTCATCGCGGCTTTATCGCGATGGGTGGAACCACAAATCTAAGAGCCGGAAACCTTCTCCAGATCTTCCCACTTCCGCACATAAGCAATCCCACCCTCATACCGCACCACGAAAACCTCTTCTCCACTGGGAATCGCCTCTCCTACCTCCGACCGCGCCGGAGCCGAGCGCCGCGCACCAAGCTGGTCATACAGAATCTCCCCGACCCCACCAGCCCGAATCGCAGCACTCACCCGTCCTACAGCCCCGGCCACCGCCGTCTCATCCGCCGTCAGCTCGCGTTCATGCGGCAGCAGCACCTTCGTCAAAAACCAGAAGATCAGCGCCCCGCCGCACAATCCGCAAATCCCTGCCAGCACAAATACCGCACTCGCTACCAGGCTTCCGTACCGTGTCAGCAGATATCCCGCCGCGCCAAACCAGCACAGAAACACCATGATCGAAAACGCATTCCACCACGGCACCGTCGCCGCCCCGTGCCCGCCGCTTCCTGAACCCGCCACATGCCCCGGCCCCACATGAGTCACATGCAAGGCACTCGGAACATGGGGCGGATGAAAATGCCAGCTGATATGCCCCATTCCGCCAATCAACGAAATCAGGCTCAACAGCAGCCCTGCTACGAAACACGCAAAGTAAAACCCCTCCCAGAAGCCCATATTTGAACCTGCCACAGACAATGCCGTAATTCCGACCATTGCCATCATTGCCCTACCCATTCCTTTCTCTCCTAAGCCTGTCCTTTTGAGTTCCACTTTTTACTGCACCATTCCTGCTGGCCGTCTCGCCGCGGCCATTCTTGACCACAACTTCCTCTTTCATCGCCTCTGCAGGCGCTGCAGAAGGCCGCAATACCTCCAGCAGCCTCGGCATCAGCCCCGGAGTCTCTACAATCGACTCCAACAGCAGCAGGCAATCCCGCGAATTCTCCTGCCTCGCCACCGTCAGCAGGGCATGCTTCAAAGTCGCATCCCGCCGAAACCGCTCCGCCCCATCCACCAACCACAGATCCAGCTTGTCTTCCACCCCGCGAACATCGCTCTGCAGCTCCGGGTGATACCCCTCGGGATCATCCACCAGGTACCCGGGATGCACCTTGAAAAATCCCGCCAGCGTCTGCCGGGTCGTGTTGGTTAGGTGTGGCCGTGCCCCACTCTCAATCTGGGACAAATAGCTCTGGCTCAGCTTTCCGCCGGTCTCAGCCTCGATCGCCTTCACCAGCTCCTGCTGATTCAGCGCCCGCCCCAACCCGCGCAAACTGCCCTCCACCTCGCGCAGATACCGGATTTTGTCCCCCAGCTTCATCCCCGAAACACCTTGATTTCAGGATCGCAATTTGCAATATCGCAATCCGCAAATAACAATATCGCTAATTGCGATACGCCGCAAGAGAAAATCCGCAGGGCGTGCCACATTGTGGTATGTGAGAGTACCTGGTTATAGGGTCGATTGACTACGGCGGGTGCCCCATCCTTTCGCGTATTTTCGAAAGGGTGGGAAACGCCAATCCCTAGGCTCCAGAAACCCTTCTTGTCATCCTGAGCGGAGCGAAAGGTCCGTCTCCGGGTAAGCCAAGGCTTCAGCCTTGGCAATTGACGCGTGCAGAGATGCTGCCACGAGGGGCCCGAGTCGCCTTCGCAAGCCTTCATCGCCGAATCCCAAAATAAATCCAATCCCGTCGCTAAATGTTCTTAGTAATCTGTCGATGAATCTCAAATTTCCCATTCTCGTACCGCAGCCACGTCATCGTAATCTCGCAGCAAGTCGCCCCTTCCAACTGAATAGTCCGCACACCGTTCCAACGCCTGTTCAGAATCGAAAGATCATGAACAGAAGCAGTCAGCACCAGCTTCATCCCGTTCGGCGTATCCAGAAACACCCAGAAGGTATTAACATTCGCACCGCGCAATGGCCCTTTCGCTTCGGCGATAAGGTCGTTCTTCTCCGGCGATTGCAGATGCACAACCGTCGCTGAAAACCATTCCCGTTCCGGAGGAGTTGGCGTGTTCCCTCCGTCGAGATAAAGCTCTCTAGATTTATCGTGCTTAAGAATCTCCCATGCTTGGTCAGGGATCTTCACCGGATGATGAACATCCTCATCCTCCGCACTGAAATGCGTCTGCTCCCGCACAGTTTGCTTAGACGCCGTCTGACCCTGCGCACAACCCACACATGCGGCGATGAGCGTCACTAAAACAACCTGAAACTTTGCCATAAGGCCATCATGTTATCGCATCCGAAATATCACCCAAAAGTCTCAATCCAAAACCTGACCCAATCGCCATTGACGGCCATCATTTCCGCAACCTAATCCGCCCACGCCGCAGCCCCGTCGCCCCGCAGACATCGCCGGCGACGTAAAGGCCTATTCCCCTACGGATTAATCCCCGACAACTCCACAACCTATCGATGTATGGTATTGACTAGGAATGGCCTCTGCTGCCCCCAGTACGCCGGATCAGGACCACGAGCAAGCCCGCCTCGCGGCTCTCTACAGCCTCGACATCCTCGACACCCCCGAGGAGCCTGAGTACGATGAGCTCGTGTGCCTGGCCGCAACCATCTGCGGTGCTCCTATCAGCGCTGTCACCCTCATCGACGCAGATCGCCAGTGGTTCAAGGCCAGCACCGGCCTCTCCGTCCGCGAAACTCCGCGCAGCGTCTCATTCTGCTCCCACACGATCCAGCAGCCCGGCCTTTTGCTTATCGAAAATGCTGCCGAGGACCCCCGCTTCCGAGACAACCCCGTGGTCGTCAATGGCCCTCGCATCCGCTTTTATGCCGGAGTTCCCCTTGAAGCCAATGGCCAGCCCGTCGGGGCATTCTGCGTCATCGATACCGTGCCCCGAACCCTAACCGCAGAGCAAAAAGAGTCGCTCCAGATCCTCGGCCGCCAAGTCGAAGCGCGC
>Ga0206922_1016_pt1 | contig 58051 bp, 46 predicted proteins | sample Alteio_BWOrgHeat_63_FD_152976 | JGI IMG/M metagenome (GOLD analysis project Ga0206922, IMG submission 152976) | Enriched cells from forest soil in Barre Woods Harvard Forest LTER site, Petersham, Massachusetts, United States -... | ecosystem: Environmental > Terrestrial > Soil > Temperate forest >... | reverse complement strand
GAGTCCAGTATTTTTAGCGAGTTGCCAATGGTCTGTGCTTCCTTGGTCTTGAGGCTGAATAACGGCTGTCCCACCTGTACATATTTCCCCGGGTACACATCGGCCGATTGTAAATAGCCATTGGCATTGGCCTTTACATAACTTTTTTGCAAAAAGGCGGATACGGCGTTCAGCTCAATGGAATCGTTGAGCGCATCGTGATCCACGGAGACTACGGTGACGGGTGTGCGTGCAAGTGAATCAGCATTCGGATCTTCCTTTTTATCGGCATCCGTGCCGGAGGGAGCATCCGGGTGACTGCCACAGGCAGCCAGGAACAGCAGAGAAAGGATCAAGGTATATTTATTCATCGATTCCAGTAATTGATTTGATTAATGATCTGTAAGCGGGTGATATTATTTTGTGTAAGCAGGTTTCTGGCGTTGAGGTAATTATTGAGCGACAGGATATAATCGGCGATGCGTACATCTCCTGTTCCCATGAGCTTTTCGTTCACTCCTATGAGGGCCTGGGAATAACGCAGTTGTTCATTGATCTGTCCGATCAGGGATTCGGTGGCATGCAGCTGTTGGGACAGCTGGGCTATCTGCTGTCGGTATTGGCTGGTGAAGAAGTCCTTGTACCCTGTACGTGTCCGTTCTGCGATGTCCAGCTTACTGTATTGCATTTTGCGCTGGTGGCCGTCGTAAATGGGGACGGTGAGCAAAACGCCGAAGCTGACCCCAAAATTCTTATATGCCTGGTATGCCAGTGTGGAGGAGTAGCCTCCGTCTGCATAGAGGCTGGCCTTGGGTTTATAATTAAAATCGATGATACTGCGATCATTCCGGAGGCGCAGGCTATCGATATGGTATTGGTGAAAAAAAACGGAGTTATCCGGGTCCGGCAGGACCTGGAGGGTCAGACCAGGGTCGGGCATCGTGGCAGTCAGGGTGTCCCCGCCGAGATATGTCTGTGACACGGCCGTATCGTTGATGCCACAGAGATAATTCAGCGTACCGAAATCGTTGCGGAACTGGATCTCCAGCTGGCTGAGCTGGAGGGATTGTTGTTGCAGGGTGACCAGGAAAGTGAGATAGTCTGTTTGCCGATAGACATTCTTTTGGGTGAGGTCTTTTAGCAGTTTTTCCTCTTTTTGCAGGAGCGCATATATTTCCCGGTTAAAGGATATTTGTTGCCAGTCGCCATATACGGTGATATATTGGGCGGTGACGTTCTTTTTCAGGTCCTGTTCGGATATTTTGCCTGTATTGGCCAGTCCCTGGTTTTGCAGATGCAGGGTCTCTATTTGTGCATCGAGGTGTTTTTTTCCTACGAGGGTCTGGTTGACGGCTACGAGGGTGCTGAAATTCCCCCCGTTGCTGATAGCGTTGTCATAGCCATAGCCATGGATCAGGGGGGCGTAGATATTTACGCTGGAGCCCGTGACCTGGGGTTTATAGCCTGCGCGGAGGATGGCGCTGTCCACCTGTCCGGCCTGGATCTGTCCCTGATAGTCTTTTAGCAGGGGGCTGTTGTGCAATGCCTGATCGAGATAGTGGCCGAGACCGTTGTCGGAGGTCTGCGCATGGGCTAAGGAAACCACGGTCACCAGGAACATTACCGGGAGGCATCTAATCATGGGCCAAAACTATTATCGCATTTTGGTGAAATTCTGAAGCGGGCGCCTCCTTTTTATGGCAGGAACCGGATGCTGATCACATGAAGCGGGTCTTCGTAGGTGTATGAAAGGGCAAAACCGTAGTTATCGCATATTTGCCGTACAATGGCCAGTCCCAGGCCCGTGCCGTCGGAATGGGCCCCTTTGGTAAAGCGGTCAAATATGACGTCGGCCCCGAAGGATAGCACGGGGCCGGTATTGCTGATGCGCAGCACATGGTCCTGCAGGCGAATGTCGAGGCGGCCCTGGTGCTGGTTGTGCCGGACGGCATTTATGAGCAGGTTGTTCAAAAGGATATCGATGAGATAAGCGTTTACGCGAAGGGGACAGGATTCCAGGGTGGCATGGACGCGGACCTGCCTGTTCTGGATGAGGTCTTCCAGCTGGGTGAGCTTATTCTCCAGCAGGGGAGCCAGGTCTACCGGGTCTGCGTGGGTGAATTGATTATTCTCGATCTTGGTGAGCAACAGCAGGGACTGGTTGAGCTGGCGGAGGCGGCTGACGGCGTCGTACATGGCCTGGAGCTGGCGGAGGTGTTTTTCTTCCAGGGCCGGGTCTTGTATAAGCAGGTCCAGCTTGGAATTGATGATGGCCAGGGGGGTCTGCATCTCATGCGAAGCGTCATCTGCGAAGTTCTTTAACATTTCATAGTCCCGGATGATCTTCTGGGTCATTTGTCCGACAGCGAGGTCAAGGCTTTTAAATTCGTCGATATTGGTCTCCCGGGCCGGGAAGAGCGCATGGCTGGAGAGGTTAAAGCGGCGGATGGATTCGAGGGTGTCATAAAAGGGACGCCAGATGCGGCGCAGCAGCAGGCGGCCGGCTACAAAGAGCAGGATCAGTAAAAAGAGGATGATGCCGGCCGTAATGAGCATCATCATTTCCAGCAGATCATCCGTCTCCTCTTCCGACTTGATGACGGAAGCGGCGTATACTTTTCCTTCGACGGAAACGGGAAAGAGCAACTGCCGGTAAGTCCTGATCTCATTGTGATGCCGCCGGGGGCTCCTGCGATCGATGTTGTGGAATGCTCTGGTCACCGGGGCATCTGTCAGGGCGAAACTCGTCTCCTGGTCCCTGTAGCTGGATGGTTCAGGCAGGGTCCCTTTTGTCCGGACATGGTCCAGGATCTCCGCCTCCTCCACTTTCAGGGTGTCATCCAGCTGTTCTATCAGGAAATAATGCAGGCTGAAATAATAGGCCAGGCTTCCTGCCAGAAGGGCCAGTACGCTGGCAATGATATTGACGCGGCTATAACGGGTGAAAAGTTTCACAGGGCCAAAACTATGAAAAAGATTGTTCTATACCGGGGTTGCTTTTATAAGGAGAGCTTATAGCCCATGCCATAAACGGAGTGGATGAGATCCGGGGAGCCGGCGTCAATGAGCTTACGGCGAAGGTTCTTTATATGGGTATAGATGAAATCATAGCCTGCGGGGCCACCGGCATCTTCGGCCCAGAGATGTTCGGCGATGGCGTTCTTGGAGATGACGCGTCCTTTATTATACGCAAAATACAGGAGCAGTTGGTATTCCTTCCGGGTAAGGTCCAGGAGCCGTCCTTTGACGGAGACGGTATGGGCCTGGGTGTCGATGAGGGTGTCATCCAGCCGGATGATATTACTACCGGCGGAATGCCGGCGGCGGATGATGGCCGATACACGGGCGCCCAGCTCGGAGAGATGAAAGGGTTTGGCCAGGTAGTCATCGGCTCCCAGCTGAAGACCGGCGATCTTATCTTCGAGGCTGTTCCGGGCGGAGAGGATAAGGACGCCATCTGCCTTATTGTTGCGTTTTAGTTCCTTTAGCAATTCCAGACCGTTGCCGTCCTGCAGATTAAGATCCAGCAGTATGCAGTCATAATCGTATGATTCTATCTTTTCCAGGGCGCTGCGGAAGCTGCCCGCAACATCACAGATAAAATGTTCCTGTTGCAGATAGCTATGGATGCTATCGGACAGGACTTTTTCATCTTCGACGATCAATATCTTCATAATCATAAAATTAGGATACTAATAATCAATCTGTTGCCAAATTCGTACCTTTGGCATAGTTTTTTTCCACAAGCAGGCGGGGAATGTGTAAATTTTTCAGAACGTTATCCTGATTTCTAACAATTTATTACTACCTTTGCCAGCTCTTTAAAAAGCACTCATGAGCAGCAAGAGGGAATTTGAAATAGCGTTTGTGGGCCTTAAGGCTGGTATTCATGAGTTTAGCTATAAGATCACAGATAAGTTCTTTGAGGCATACCAACAACAGGATTTCAGGAATTGCGAAGCGAATGTAAAGCTAACGCTGGACAAAAAGAACAGCTTTATGCTGCTGAAATTCGAGATCGGAGGCAGGGTGGAGATAGGCTGTGACCGTTGTGGTAACATGCTGCCCCTGGAGCTTTGGGACGAATTCAACATCCTGGTCAAGCTGGTGGAAGAGCCGGAGGTGATGAATGAGCAGGAGGAAGATCCGGATGTATATTATATATCCAAGAGCGAAAGTCATTTACATGTATCTGATTGGATCTACGAGTTTGTGAACCTTAGCATTCCTATGCAACGTATGTGCAAGCCTGAAGAAATAGGCGGGCCTTATTGTAATAAAGAGGTGTTGGAAATGCTGAAAAAGCTGGAACAGGAGAATAGCCAACCGGTCAATTCCTTGTGGAAGGGGTTGGAGAAATTCAAAGACCTGGGTAAATAAATTATTGGTTTTTTATAAATTGAAGTGATATGCCAAATCCGAAACGGAGACATTCCCAACAGCGGAGTGCAAAGAGAAGAACACATTACAAAGCGTCTAAGGTAACTTTAAGCAAAGACAGTACTACCGGTGAAACGCATGTCCGCCATCGCGCGCATGTAAGCGAAGGCAAGTTATACTATAAGGGTAAAGTAGTTGTAGAGAACTCTCCTGTAAACTAGTATAACTAGTATGAACATTGGCTTAGACATGATGGGAGGAGACTACTCTCCACTGGAAGCAGTGCGGGGTGTCCAACAGTACCTGAAATCCGCTTCGGCCCCCGTTACCTTATTTTTGGTGGGGGACGAAGCACAGATCAATCCTTTATTAAAGGAGTATTCCATCCCTTCCGGATCAGTAAAAGTCGTGCATGCGCCCCAGGTGATCGGAATGAACGAGCACCCCACCAGGGCGTTGAAAGAGAAACAGCAATCTTCCATAGCGGTTGGTTTTCATCTGCTTGCCTCCGGCAAGATGGATGCATTCATCAGCGCCGGTAATACCGGAGCGATGCTGGTGGGCGCCCTCTATAGTCTGAAGCCTATCGAAGGTATCCAGCGGCCTACGATCTCCACCGTTTTGCCCAAAGCAAACGGCGGAACGGGTGTTCTGCTGGATGTTGGTCTCAACGCAGACTGTAAACCGGAAAACCTCAACCAGTTCGCGCTGCTGGGGTCTCTCTACGCCAAGCATATCCTGGGTATTGAACAGCCCCGTGTAGGACTGCTTAACATCGGGGAAGAAGAAGGCAAAGGCAATTTGCTGGCCCAGGCCACCTATCCCCTGCTGAAAGAGAATAGCCAGATCCATTTTATCGGCAATATCGAAGGACGTGACCTCCTGCTGGACAAAGCCGACGTGATGGTATGCGAAGGTTTCACCGGCAACGTCATTCTGAAGATGGCCGAGTCCCTTTTTAATATCACGGAACAAAAACAGATAAGTCACGAATACTTCCAGCGATTTGACTTTGAGAATTACGGCGGCACCCCCCTGCTCGGTGTGACCAAGCCCGTGATCATCGGTCATGGCATTTCACGGCAAAGATCTTTTGTCAATATGATCACTCTTGCGCAACGCATGATCGAAACGGACCTCCTCGGGAAAATGAAAGAAAGTTTTCTTTCATAACGGCCTTGTGCGGATGCGATCCTTTATCGACTATATAAAAGATTATCTCCGCCACCTCTCCCTCAAAAGCTTCCTTTTTACCTTTCTTTTTGTAGCCATCCTGGTGGCTGTCAATTATACCACCGGTATTGAAAGAAGGATAAGAGACATCCATCCCTGGTATCTCTCCCTTATGAGCTTTTTCTTCTTTTATGGCTTTGTCTTTCTTTTTGCCTGGGCTATGCAATATAGCTTCGGGTCAGTGTCTTTCCAGGAATGGGCGCCACGGGGCGCGGCCAGAAAGCGTTTTTTGTTGTTGTTATTGCTGGGACCATTGTTCTTCGCCTTTAAAATGATCCATTGGGACCTTTCCCCGCTCCTGCCTGCCTCGTGGACATATCCGTGGAACAGGTATGCCCTTATTATCCTGCAGCTGCCCGCGAAGCTGCTGCTGCTGTTGCTGCTATTGTTGGGATGCAGGAGATTGATAAAAGCCGGGAAGGATGATGCGGGTGTTCATGCGCCTAACACACCGCTGTTCGGTCTATCTATCCGGAACTTTAAAGCGGGCCCTTACTTCCTTTTATTAGCCTGTATGGTGCCCCTGATAGCGCTGGCCTCTACCCGGCCCGACTTCCTCCACACTTATCCAAAAGTAAAGAACATCGCCTTTTTAAGCGGCTATGCACATCCTCTCTGGCCCTGGCAGTTACTGTATGAGCTGTCCTATGGTCTGGACTTTCTCAGCATCGAATTATTCTTCCGTGGATTATTGGTGGTCGGACTGGTGCATTATGCAGGCCGTCAGGCCATCCTGCCCATGGCAGCCTTTTATTGTACCATTCATTTCGGGAAACCATTGGGGGAATGTATCTCCTCCTTTTTTGGCGGGCTGATACTAGGGGTGATCGCTGCGCGGACCCGGTCTATCTTTGGTGGGCTGATTGTACATCTGGGGTTGGCGTGGTTGATGGAGTTGGGTGGGTGGCTGGGGGGCATGTGATGGAGCAGGCTCCATGGTAAAAAATTTAAAGCCGCCCCCACCCTGCCAGCCGACCTCTTCTGTAATGCCGGTCTGGTCATTTCCATCCACGATGGAGCGTAGTCGTGGAAGACAATGGGTGTCCATGTGTTCCCCCGTCTCGATGCCTATCCATTTTCTTTTCATTTTATGCGCAACGGCGGCAGTCGTACCGGAGCCCAGGAATCCATCCAGGACATAGTCGTCTTCGGCTGAAAAATGGCTGAGCAGAATGTGCAGCAGCGCCTCCGGCTTTTTGCCACTTCTGAAATCGACGCCTCCTTCCTGGCGGCAGTTCCCGAAACTGGCAGCCAGGTCATAGAAATTATTGATGGGTGCGCTCTTTTGGGAAACATCGCTTTCCAGGTGCATGACGGGTACGCCCTGAAAATATTTTCCCTTTGTAGCGCCGGCTTTTTTTGGTCCGGTGAAATAGCGGTGATCATAACGATCATCCCCGATGCCATATATTTTGTACAGGACGCCATACCCATCTTCCACATACCTGCCGGTGAGGTGATCACGAAAAAATCTTCCGGAGGAATTACCGTCAAGGATGCTGCCCGAAGCCCATATTTCTTTTAGCCCATGGGCATCCCCTGTCGCATTACGGATGATCCGGTATTCTCCTTTCTGAAAGATGCGGGCCTGTTTTCCTCCGATGGTGGTAACTGTACCCGGCGCCAGCTCCCCGATGGAAAAGACGAATTTTTCAAAGCTCATAGCAGTCTCCGGACGACGTGGTCTGGATTTGCTGCTTTTCCGGTACAGGTGGATCTGCTCCATCTCCTTGTGAAAGTCCATATCCTGTTTTAATGTTTTACCCGGATAACGGACGCGGATAAAAAAAGTGGTCAGGTAATTTTCACGACCGAACACTTCATCCAGCAATACTTTTAAGTAATGGCCTTCGCTGTCATCTATGTGACAGGCAAAGAAACCATCTTCCGTCAGCAATGTCCTGAAGAGCTGTAGTCGTTGGTGAATAGCATCCAGCCATGCGGCGTGTCCCAGCTTATCATCATAATATTCAAACGCAGCGCCGGTGTTATAAGGAGGGTCTATATAGATGAATTTGATCCTGCCGGCATAGTCATTTTGCAAGGTCTTCAATACCGGGAGGTTATCACCATGAATAAAAAGATTACCTGTATGGGTGTCGCCATAACCTTTTGCCTTGTCTTCCCGCAGGAGACCCGGCGGCTCCGACGAGCCTGCGTTCTTGCCTGGCCAATGCAGGACAGGTCCTGGTAATTGCTTTGTCATATCAGCTTATCTGGAATTTACCATTCACAAAGTCATCGGGCGACACGTCGATATAACCGCCCTTGTCGTTGATGTATTCAATGAAGGTATGAAAGATCCCGTTCTGGTGCAGGATGGTAGGATTTCCCGTGACAAATAATTGTTTCCGGGCCCTTGTCAGCGCCACGTTGAGCTTTCTGTCGATGAGCTGTCCTTTGTCCTCCATATTGCTGGCCACGAAGTTCAGCTGATAATAGCGGTTGACGCTGAAAGAGTAGATGATGATATCCCTTTCGGATCCCTGGAATCTTTCGACGGTGTCTACCGTGATGTCATTTAAGATGGGGATGCCCAGATCATGTATCTGTCGTTTGATCAGGGCTATCTGACTACGATAAGGCGTGATGATGCCCAGGGATTCTTCGGGGGAGAACGGAAGACCGGTCATTTCATATAACCGGTGAATATTTTTTACCAGCGCTGCCGCGATCTGCGCTTCATATAAATTGGTCTTATTGGTCCTGTCGGCCTTATTTACGCCGGAAGGGATAAAAACCAGCCTATGGGACGTAATCAGCTGCTGGACGACGTTCTCACAGGGAGTGTCCTTGTATTCCAGCTCACTGACCTGGTGCGGTGTGGGGACCACGGAAAGCTGCCCTTCGTAAAAAGCCTCATTGGGGAAGCCGGCAATAGCGGGATGCATACGTCCCTGTTTATGCAGCATGCCCCAGAGGGGAGAGTCCGGTGTATCTTCATGCAGCCGGTAAAGTCTTTCAAACAAAGAATTACGTCTGTCGGTGAGGCCTATCCGTCGTAAAGCGGGGTCATCCACTTTTGAGGAAGCTTCATTCTGCAGGACAATGGCCGGTAATTGTTTATGATCCCCGATCAGGATAAATTTATCGATGGCATTCCCGCCATTGACATTTTTGGCGCACAATAATCCCAGCAGGGCGGGTTCCAGGATCTGGGAGGCTTCGTCGATGATGGCCACCTGGAAATGCTTTAATTTAAAAAGCTCCGGCCGGTTAGAGACGGAGGAGACCGTGCCCACGAAGATCCGATGCCGGGTGATGGTATTTCTCACCTGTTGTCTGTTATCACAATCCCTGATCACCACGTCCAGTAATCTCTTCCGGTGTTCTTCATGACAGGACAGCTCCGAGCCGATGCGGATATAAGGCGGCTGGCCTTTGACCTTATCCAGCGCGTCGCATATTTCATCTACGGCCCGGTTTGTATAAGAGAGTAAAAGAATATTGACCGTGGGGTCGCTATAAAATTCCTCTACGATGGAACGCAGGGCGCGGGATGTTTTTCCCGTACCTGGCGGGCCGATGAGGAGAAAGTAATCTTTGGCGGCCTTTGCTTTGCCGACTATCTGCTGCATTTCCGCCGTCTCGTAGATGTTCTGCAAATAAAGAGAACCTGCCTGTGCCGGCCGCTGATGGAGCAGGAGGTCCTTCCTGTCCTGGTTGGCCCGCAGGAAAGCATATAGTCCCCTGTACAAGGCATTATGCGCTGAGTCCAGGAAATCTGGCTCGATGGCATATTTGCTATCGGGGGGGAGCACGGAATGATTTCGTTGTCTGTAACGGATGCGGATCTTTATCTCGTGACGTGTTATATATTCGATGGCGCCTTTGAAAACCTGTTTGTTCGTCACATTATCCTCCGGCTTATTCCGTTCATAAAGGATGACGATATCCCCATTTCTGAAATTGGGCAATGCGTCTTCCTCCCGGGAAGGTATGCTGAACAAAATGGTGGGGGTCAGCTCATCCGTTCTGTTGTCAAGAATGGCCAGATCAGGCAGGATCTCTCCTGATTCCAGCTTTTCCGGGAGTGCAGAAAGCCAGAGCGAGGAGATGCCTTTTTTACTTTCATAATCCGTATCTCCTATTTTCCCAAGGTATTGCTCCTTTGTTACGAAACTGTAAAAGCTGAAAAAATAGGCCAGTTCCAGGGGAGCAGCATTTTCAAAAAAAGACCTGAAATGATCAATGGGGGGAATGATATATTTTTCGAGGAAAAAGGAATTAGCGGACTTGTTGGTGATCAGCTCAGCGGGTGAAATGCTATGGATGATCTTTTTAGCGGCGAGGCCGGTATCGTCCACCGCAATACTATTTTCATTGGCCACGATCAGGTTTCGGATATTAAGGATCTCCCGGATGGCGGCAAGCACGGGTCTGTTTATACGCAGATTAGCGGCAGGATCGGTGTATTTTGAGTAAAATACAAATACCTGAAACTTATTGCTAAAAGGCAATTCCAGCACCTTTTGGACGGCGATCTGGTAAATATAGGCCTGTGATTGGTGGTTGAGACTGATCTTTTCAAGATCGGTCTCCGGAAAAGCTGCTTTTCCGGATTTTAATTCGATGACGAGGGGCGTCTCTTTATCCTTATCAAAGAGAAAGAAGTCCAGCCTTCCCTGAACGCCCAAATGCTCACAGATAAAATGCGGTTCGATCACCGCGTTGTCCTTGTCGATGGACTGTTTTGGGAATTCTTTGTTGACCACCCGTTGTATGTTATGGAACTGGGTCCTTGTATCTCCGAAGAATTTCATTTCCTCTTCTTTTTCGCCCAGGTCCGTACAGGTGGAGAATTCGAAGGGGGCGGCCTTGAACACTTTCCGCATGGCGGCGGCATAGGCCACGGGATCTTCGGGCTTTTCGTTGACAAATTCATCCAGGAAGGCGTTGGCCGCCGTACCTAACAAAGTATGTTTTGTGTTCTTGATGGATTCGAATTTGTTCTGGACATAGTGAAGGGGGTGCTGTCCATATTCCTTCATACATTCAGCGAGCGAGCTGATATCAACGAGATAATCTGGTTCCAGGATAATAAGAGAAGGCTGATAGTCCCCGTTCTCATCGATGTCCACGTCGATGAGATTGAGCTGGCAGCCTGGCCATAAGCGGGAGACGGTGGCGCTGAATTCTTTCAGCTGGTCTGTGTTATGTCTGATCCTGATGCTGTGCTCTGTTGGATGGTCCTCGTCATAACCATGGATATATTCAGCGTCCGTACGAAGCACTTCCACCCGGACCCGTGCATGAATATTCCTTTCTCTTGGCCTGGGCGTATAGAGATCTGTGGCAGGCAGCTGGGAATGCAGGTCATGGGGGATAGGCGTCCGGAAGAAATGACTGAGCGCTTCACAAAGCGCCTTAAGATCATGTCCGTATTCCTCCTGGCCGGGGTTAAAGCCTTCGTACGCCACCTTATTGGCATGGATACGAAAAGTATTGATCCGATAAGTCTTACGGGGGGCGAGATCCGTCTTGTTACAGACATAATTTAACCGGGAGAACAGGTTAGAGAACTGGATATGTTCATTCGAGGAGAGCTGTTTGCAGGCCCGTTCCAGCAAGGAGCGCATTTTGACATACTTCTCTTTAATGGTATTTTGTTCATAGTGATAGCTGCTCAATTCATCAAAGAACTCGGCGCCAGTAAGGTTCATTTAACGGGATTTAAATTAAAAAAGCTACCAACCTATAAGCCGGGTCCTGTCCCCCGTAAAAATTACGGGGTGACCATCATTTATCTGGTCCCTGCATTACTACAGGGATCTATCTGCCTACCCTCCGGCATCGGGCGGGCAGCCCTCAATCGCCGGTATACGTGGCATTTCAGCATGCAAGGTTTACCCGCCCCGTTAATTACTTAACGGAGCCGTGGGCTCTTACCCCACGTTTTCACCCTCATCCGCCCGGAGGCGGACAGTTATTTTCTGTGGCACTATCTGTTGACGGAGAACCATCACCCGGCGCTTAACCGGTGCATTGCCCTATGCTGCCCGGACTTTCCTCCTGTTCCGCCGAAACGGGACAAGCGATGGTCCGGTTGGTAGCAACTGTAAAGTTAAAGAAAATTATCGGCGTCCCTATAAGCTTTGATAAGCGCCAGCTCTCCTTCCTTTCCTGGCTGGGCTATTCCGTGTTCCATACCCAGCATTCCTTTATATCCCTTGTTATAGATATGCTGGAATATGTTCCGATAATCCATTTCTCCTGTTCCGGGCTCTTTGCGGCCTGGGTTGTTGCCTATCTGGAAATAACCGATCTCGTTATAGGTGAGATCGATGTTCTGTATGATATTCCCTTCATTGCGCTGCATGTGGTACATGTCAAAGAGGATCTTACAGGAAGGGTTGTTCACCGCCTTACAGATAGCGTAGGTCTGGTCAGAGTTCCGGAGAAAAAGGTCCGGGGTATCGCTGAGCGGTTCCAGCACCATCACGATGCCATGGGGCTCCAGGATCTCTACACCCCGCCGAAGGGCGTCGATGACATTACCGGTCTGGATGCCTGCAGGCAAATGTCTTTCAAAATCTCCGGGTACGACGGTGGTCAGCTTTCCATTGCACCGTTTTGACACTTCCACTGCCTCATGGCATCCTTTGAGGAAGATGTCAAGGAACTCCGGCTTACCGGCGGCGAGGGTATTTGCCCCATTACCGCCTTTGTCCAGGACAAAAACACCCATGGACATGCCCAGTCTGGCCAGGGCCTCCCCTATTTTCTGCTGTTGTTCCGGTGGTCGCCGGGCCATACCATTGTCCTCCATGGCACGAAAGCCCTGGTCGTACGCAAATTTGAGCTGGTCCAGGAAGTCATTACCGGCGCTGTTGCGGAACATGCCATCGTGTATACCATAGTTAAGATGGAAAGGAGTGACAGGTGCCGTTGTCGCGGGCAATGCTGCAGCGGCAGGCGCAGCCTTGATAGCCCCTGCTGTCAGCATCGAGGCGCCGGCCAGCAGGGAATGCCGGATAAAACGTTTGCGTTGCATCGGATCAAATTATAGTAACTAAGCTACGGAAGAAAAGGCTTAGTACTGAAAAAATATCTCGGTAGCGCCGTATCCATAGCGGGGGTCATAACGATTGACAAAGGACTTTACTCTTTTTTTCGAACGCAGGATCTCATGGATCTCATCCCGGAGCTTACCGCTGCCTACGCCATGGATGACGATCATGGAAGTGAGGTGATGGGCCAGGGCCAGATCAAAATATTTTTCAAAAGTCTGCAGCTGGAGGGTCAATATCTCGAAATTGTCCAGGGAGGACCATTTCTCCGTCAGCTTTTCAATATGCAGGTCAATTTCCTGACGGGCGGGTTCGAGATGATGACGGGCGCGGGAGGCCTCGTATATGCGAAAACCGGAACCGGCCAGCAGGTTACGGGTATCGACAACGGGATCCTCTTCCACTTCTTTAAAGGGATAATCGTCGAAGAGCTTAAATGAAAAAGTAGCTTCCCCTTTCTTTTTTATTTCCTCGATACGGCTGAAGACCTGTTTTGCCCGTAATTTCAGGGATGCCTCGTAGTGGGACGCCCTGCCCTTATCGGGGGTCAGCAGGGAAAATTCACATTCGAAGACAGGATTATCATTCAGGTTAGCAAAAGGTATATCATGCAAATAGAAGTCCTGGAATGAAGGGACCTGGTTGTCCAGGTCAAATTCACTTTTCCCGAAATAATTCAGGTGGTAGGAGAACTGGTAACCGAGGGTGGTATTATTGACGAGGTGGATCTTCAGGCTTTCAACGACATCGTCGCCGAACTCATCGCTATCGAATACGGGCAGGAAGGTCAGCCATACACCATTGTCCAGCCGGGCGATCCTTTCCTTTTTTTGTCCCGGTGTGGGTTTTTCCCGGGGCACCTGGTCAACATATTTTTTAGAAGGTTTTTTATCCTCGGGGAAGAGCTTTTTTTCCGTAAACCGTTTAAAATAGGGAAAGTCAAGCTGATCCGTATAAGCGGGGAATTTGACGCCACGGACGTCCACGAGCACCATTTTGTCATTGATGATCTCTACCACCTCTCCTTCGTCGCTGGAATGCTGTATAACTACTTTATCGCCTACCTGGAACTTCATAATGCCGCAAATTTACGCTATTTAGCGTGATCGGGAAGCACCTGCCTTTTTGTTTCCCCCCGGGTGAGCATACTGTGGCGATAACCATACAGGAAATATACTATTAAACCGATGGCCATCCAGCCAAAGAAGACCATCCAGCTTTTGACGGGGATCTCGATCATGAGATAAAGACAGCAAAGCATACCCAGCACGGGAATAAGGGAATAATTACGGATAAAGCTAAGCAGGCTGATGATGGCTGCAGTCAGTAAAAAGATGAGGAATAAGATCTCTTCATGTCCTGCCGCGCGGATATTGGAAAGATCGTCACTCAGCCGTTGCTTAAACAAATACAGGAACAGCAGATAGAGCACGGGAATGATCCATTTGCCATTGATATAAGGCAGGGAGAAACGGCCGGGTTTTTTCTGTATGCGGGGCAGCAACAGCACTCCGCCGCAGACCAGGACAAAGGCAAATAAAGTACCGATGCTGGAAAGGTCCGTCATGAGCACATCATCTACCACAAGAACGGGGATACCCACCAGCAGACCGGTGATGACCGTGGCAAAAGAAGGTGTCCTGAAGCGGGGATGCACTTTTGCAAAAGGTTTTGGCAGCAGCCCATCCCGGCTCATGCTCATCCAGATACGGGGCTGCCCGATCTGGAATACGATAAGGACGCTGGTGGAGGCGACCACGGCGCTTATGGAGATCAGAAATCCCAGCTTATGCATATTGATCTTATCAAAAACGAAGGCCAGGGGATCTGCTACGCCATCAAATTCTTTATAATTGACGATGCCCGTGATCACGAGGGTGACCACGATATAGATGACCGTACAGATGGCCAGAGAATAGATCATGCTGCGGGGAAGGTCCCGCTGGGGGTTACCGCATTCCTCCGCCGTCGTGGAAATGGCATCGAACCCAATATAGGCGAAGAAGACGGCCGATACTCCTTTCAGGACCCCTGTCATGCCATTGGGTAAGAAAGGCGTCCAGTTGGAAAAAGAGTGGTGGCTGAAAATGACATATGTCCCGATGACGGAGATGATGATCAGCACCACGATCTTCAGCATCACCATGAAGTTGGCGCTCTTTTTACTTTCTTTGATGCCGACGTAGGCCAGCATCGTGATCAGGACAATGATGATAAACGCCGGCAGGTTAATGATAAAGGGTATTCCCAGTATGACGGGCGCCTGTGTATAAACGAGACCGTCGACCGACTGGTGAGCGGCCAGCGCGCTGTCATAAGCGATCTTCGCCGTCTGATAGCCCATCGTCAGCCAGCCGGGAAGATGGATATGAACAGCCTGAAGGATATTATTAAAATAGGAGCTCCAGGAAATGGCGACGACCACATTGCCGATGGCGTATTCCAGGATCAGCGCCCAGCCGATGATCCAGGCAATGACCTCTCCAAAAGTGACATAGGAGTAAGTATATGCGCTGCCGGCTACGGGCACACGGCTGGCAAACTCGGCATAACACAAAGCGGTAAAACCACAGGTCACGGCCGTAATGATAAAAAGAAAGATCACACCCGGGCCTCCGTTAAAGGCGGCTTTCCCGATGGTGGAAAAGATGCCGGCGCCTATCACGGCGGCGATACCCATAAAAGTCAGGTCCCGGACAGTGAGCACTTTATTCAATCCACCGTCCCCGTGGGCATCTGAAACTCCTTCTGCTGCATCTTTCAATATCTTATCAAGTGACTTTTTCCGAAATAATGAGTTAGACATCCACGGTTAGTTTATGAATAAAAAATAATGCCGGTAAATTAGGGAAAAAAGAGAGAATTAAGGGAAAAGGAGTATATTTGCTAAGGAACTTAGCGTTATAAATTGTGACGCTATGAACAGTTTATTATTGTATTTCGCGAAGTATACACCCATGAGCAAGCCGTGTTGTGACGATGTTCTCGATGTCGTACAACACCGGATGGTCTTGCGAAAAGAACATTTATTTACGGCAGGCCAGGTATGCGATAAACTCTGTTTTGCAGAATCAGGATTGTTACGCGGCTATTACAAACAGGAAAAAAAAGAAGTGACGGTGCGTTTTATGCGGGAAGGAGATTGTTGCATCGCGCCTGAAAGCTTTTATCACCAGGTGAAGGGAACGGAGTATATACAGGCGCTGGAAGACTCTCTTATTTATTTTATCAGCTACCGGGAACTGCAGCTGCTGTTCCTTGAGCATCCCGAATTAAACGCCGGCGCCCGGATATGGACGGAAGTAAACCGTGTCCTTTATGAACGACGCGTGGAGGGAATGTGGAAAGGGCATGCGAGGGAGCGTTACAGCTGGCTTATGCGAAGATTTCCCGATCTGCTGAAAAGAGTGCCGGGTAAACATCTGGCGTCTTACCTGGGGGTCAGCGAGGTAAAAATGAGCCAGATGATCCACGGAGCTTAGCTTTCTCTTTTTACAAGATGGGCAGCCAGCTGTAGCAGCGGCTCTTTTCGTCTGGCCAGCACAGCGATGTTCTCGAGGTGCTGATAAGCGGCCTGCATGTATTTTTCTTTGAGATCAACGGCCCAGGCATCGACGCCGCAGGCTGAAAAGATGTCCAGCATACCGGCGATCTTTGCAGCAGGGTCGGCTTTTTTCAGCGCGTTGATCCGGTCATGCTGTGCGGGTGTAGCCAGTTCCAGGGTTTTAAGCAGGAGGAAGGTCTTTTTTCCTGCGACAATATCGCCTCCCACCTGTTTTCCGAATTTCTCCGGGTCTCCGAAAGCATCGAGGTAGTCGTCCTGTACCTGGAAGGCCAGGCCCAGGCTTTTTCCAAAATTATAGAGATGCTGTTGATTACCCACTCCGGCCCCGCCCAGGATGGCTCCCATGCGCAGGCTTGCGGCCAGCAGTACGGAGGTCTTCAGCTCTATCATCGTAAGATATTCTTCAAGACTTACGCTTTCGGCGGTTTCGAAGTCCATGTCCAGCTGCTGGCCTTCGCATACTTCCCGGGCAGTCTGGTTGTAGATCTGCATGATAGGACGGATATGCTGCGCCTGCATCCTGCTGACATAGTCATAGGCCACGACCATCATGACGTCCCCCGTGAGCAGGGCGGTGGAGGCTCCGTACTTTTCGTGTACGGTTGGCTTGCCCCGGCGCAGGGGAGCCTTATCCATGATATCGTCGTGGATGAGTGTAAAATTATGGAACAGCTCCACTGATGCGGCCAGCAGCCATGCGTCGGGGTCGATGTCCCCGAAAAGCTCATTACCCATCAGACACAGTACGGGTCTGATCCTTTTGCCGCCCAGCCCCAGGAAGTAAGTGGCCGGTTCATAGAGGCTGGCAGGATGGCCCGGGAAATGCTGTGTGTCAAATTTCTGCGCAAATTCGGCTGCTAATTCTTCGAAACGATGCATGTTAACAGTAAGATATGTTGTTGGGACTGTTATTTCTTTTTCTTCTTTTCACGTTTTGGTCTCTCTTTACCTCTCCCGGATGCTCTTTCTTTTCCGCCTTGTCTCTCTTTGCCGGGAGCGGGGGAACCGGGGTCCGGTGCACTGGCCGCCATTTGTGCTTTGGCATCTGCCGTTAACACCCATTCATAGTCCAGCTGTCTTTTTGTAAGATTGGCCGCCACGACCTTGATGGTCACTTTATCTCCCATGCGGAACATCCGGCCGCTGCGACGACCCACCAGCATATAGTCGGACTCGACATGTCTGAAATCATCATATTCCAGGAGGCTGTTAATGCTGACCAGTCCTTCGCATTTGTGTTCTACTGTCTCCACCCAAAACCCAAAGGAAGCCACCCCGCTGATGACGCCTTCAAATTCCTCCCCAAGGAATGCCTGCATATATTCCACCTGTTTGTACTTATTGGCAGCCCGTTCGCTGTCCATAGCGGCCCTTTCCCTTTCACTGGAATGCCGGCATTTGGCCTCCAACTTCTTATCTACTTCAATTTTATCTTCAAGACATTCTTGTAATATCCTGTGGACCAATACATCAGGATATCTTCGGATAGGCGATGTAAAATGACAATAGTATTCAAATCCCAGTCCGTAGTGACCGATATTTTCCGTTGTATAGATGGCCTTGGCCATGGTGCGGATACCTAGTTGTTCCAGGACATGCTGTTCGGGTCTGCCCTGGACATCCTTTAGCATCTGGTTAAAGGAGACCGCGATGGCCTGGGGGGTGCTGACATCGAAAGTATGACCGTATTTTTTGGCAAACTCCATAAAGGGCAGCAGCTTTTCCTTATCGGGGGTATCGTGGACGCGATAAGGGAAGGGGATGGGCTTTTTGTTGAACTTTATCTTCCCTACATTTTCGGCTACTGTACGATTGGCCAGCAGCATAAATTCCTCCACCAGCTGATGGGACTCCTTGCTTTCCTTTATCATGATGCCGATGGGCTTGCCTTTTTCGTCCAGCTTAAAGCGGACTTCCGTAGAGGAGAAATTGATGGCGCCCTTTTTAAATCTTTGTTTGCGGAGGCGTTGGGCAATATCGTTGAGGACCTCGATCTCCTTTTGATAAGGGCCTTCCTTTTTTTCAATGATCTCCTGCGCCTCCTCATAGGTGAACCGGTGATCAGAATGAATGATGGTCTTTCCTATCCAGTATTGTTTTACTTCTCCTTTGGCTGTCATCTGGAAGATGGTGGAGAAGGTGAGCTTATCTTCATGGGGGCGAAGGGAACAAAGTTCGTTGGAGATCCTTTCCGGGAGCATCGGGTTGACACGATCCGGGAGGTAAACGGAAGTGGCGCGATCATAGGCCTCTTTGTCGAGGGCTGTTTCCGGCTCTACATAGTGGCTGACATCGGCGATGTGTACGCCTATTTCCCAATGATCATTCTTTAGCTGGCGGATGGAAATAGCGTCATCAAAGTCTTTTGCATCGACGGGATCGATGGTAAAAGTGAGGATCTCACGTATATCTTTCCGTTTGGCTATCTCGGCTGCGCCGATCTGGTCCGGCAGTCTTTCGGATTCTTCCAGGACATTTTCGGGGAAGAAGATGGGGAATCCATTTTCAAGGAGCAGCTCTTTCATGGCCTGGTCATTGGTGTCGCCCTTGTCGATGACCTGTATGACCTCGCCCTGGGGCTTTTTGTTCTTTTCCCATTCTATGATACGGACGATGACCTTATCATTATTAACGGCTCCATTGAGCCGGGCAAGGGGGATATAGATATCGGGCATGGGCTTTTCCGTCTCCGCGATAAAAAAGGCGAAGGACTGGCTGATCTCCACATGACCCATAAATTCCATTTGTTTTCTGTCCACTACATCCACCACTTCTCCCTGCTGACGGCCGCTCCGGGAGGGGCCGCCTGCTAATTTTACCCTTACGGTATCGCCATGCAGGGCGGTGTTGAAATCCGAGGGACGGACGAGGACATCCTGTTCACGACCATCGACGATGACAAAGCCCATTCCTGAGCGGGTCACATCCAGTCTTCCTGTCAGCAGGCTGCTATTATTATTACTCTTGCTACTCTCTTCTTTTTTCTTTTTCTTCTTTTTCGTTTTCATTTTCTTGTATCATTTATAAAGGCCGGGAGCCGGCCTGTGCCAGGGGACTGAAATTGTTGATGAATTTAACGATTAAATCAGTAAAACGCCCCTGTTCGTTGAATAAAAAGCGGGGTTCGATGGGCAATACATAGAAGGGCCAGTCTTCCAGCTCCTGGCGGAACTTGATGAGCCGTACAGCGTCTTTCTCCGTGGTCAGGATCATTTTGTTATGGGTGGTAATGCTGTTGAACCTGCGAATGATATGATTAAGATCGTCTATTGAAAAGATATGATGATCACCATATGCCAGCTCATAATAGGTGGAGGACCTGTCCCCCAGCCATTTCTTCAGGGGGGCGGGGTTGGCGATGCCGGAGACCAGCAGCACTTCCACCTTATCATTGATCACCATGGTATTCCCTTTTGTAATATGATAAGGCAGGCCATACTGGATGGAGGAAAAGAATACCTGCTGGTGTTTTAGCGGGTTGATCTCGGCCGTGATCGTGCGGCGTTCCTCTTCGGAAATATTTTCCGGGCATTTGGTAATGATGATCATATCTGCCCGGCGGTAGCTGGAGGGGGCATCCCGCAGATCGCCACTGGGCAGCCACCAGTCGCGGGTAAAAAGATTAGCATGCTCTGTGAGCAGGATATTCAATCCGGCTTTTACGGCCCGGTGCTGGAAGGCGTCGTCTAAAATGATGGCCCGGGTGCCCGGGCGGTCATGCAGCAATTGCGGGATGGCCACTATCCGTTCCTCTCCCACTGCTACGGACAGATCCGGGAACTTGCTATGGAACTGCATGGGTTCATCACCGATGTCCAAGGCCGTCGTTTGTGCGCCGGCGAGCGCATAACCGCTGGTCTTTCGTTTATATCCCCTGCTTAGTACGGCTATTTCAAATCTGTCCTTCAGGGTGCGGATGAGCAGCTCCACCATGGGGGATTTACCGGTGCCGCCGACGGCCAGGTTACCCACGCAGATGATGGGCAGATTAAATGGAACAGAAGCCAGGATCTTTTTGTCGAATAAAAAATTACGGATGATCACCACCGATGCATAGAGGAGGGATAAAGGAAATAAAAGGATCCGTATAGGCCTTAACAATGGGAAATTAAAGTTCACGCGGTCAAAGTTACATTAAAAAAAATTCATGTAAGGCCGGCCGGATACGTTCCGCCTGTTCCCGGATAAATTCGCTGTCGGGGGCGGGGTGCCGGGGTATGCTGCCGATGATGGGCAGGCTGGTCCAGCGGGCTATTTCTGTTTCGTAATGGAGATATTGTTCATTAAAGATCCAGCCTGCTACTTTCAGCTGATGGGCCTTACAAACGGCGGCTGTCAGCAGGGAGTGGTTGATGCTGCCCAGGTAGTTGCGGCTGACCAGCAGGACGGTGGCGTCCAGCGCTTTTACGAGGTCAGGGACGAACTGGTCATCATTCAGGGGGACCAGCAGACCGCCGGCGCCTTCGATGACAAGGGGGATGGTTTTGCCGCCGGCAGGAGCAGGCATAGCTGCTTTAAAAGACAGGTATTGTTCTTTTATCTTATCCAGGCTGATGGTTATCTTTTCTTCCCGGGCGGCGATATGGGGAGAAGCGGGCATGCGCAGCCTGTAAGTCTCCGGCAGGATCCTGCCATGCGGGCTGCTGATCCTTTCGGCTACCCACTGACTATCCGTACCCTGGTCAAAACCGGCCTGTACGGGCTTCCAGTAATGAGCGCCCAGGGCTTCGGTGACGATGGCCGAAACGACCGTTTTACCTACGTCTGTTCCTATGCCGGTGATAAAGATGGGTACCATGATGAGGCTTACTGTTTATTCACAAAGATGGAGAATATCGTCGTACCATAGTTGCGTTGTGTCACGAACAGCGGATAGCCCTCGTAATTATTACGCGGGGTATGTTCGAGGACGAACCAGCCTTTATCCTTTAGTAATTTTTTTGCGACGATGAGCTTTGGAAGATCGTCTATATTGGCGAGGGCGTAAGGGGGGCCGGCAAATATAAAATCAAATTGTTCCGTACACTGATCAATATAGCGAAAGACGTCCATACGGATGACCTTGTAATTATGCAGCTCCAGCTCCCGGGCATTTTTCTGGATAAAGGCGAACATGGCGGGATCTTTCTCAACAACGGTCAGGTCTTTTACGCCCCTGGACGCGAGCTCATAGCTGATGCTGCCGGTCCCTCCGAAAAGGTCGAGGGTGCGCAGCGTCTCCAGGTCCAGGTTATTCTCCAGGATATTAAATAACCCTTCCTTGGCAATATCGGTGGTAGGCCGGGTATGTGGCATTTTAGCCGGTGGATTGACCCTCCTGCCTCCCAGTTCACCTCCGATTATGCGCATACGGCCATTTTCAAAATGGAGGAGAAATAATGCAGGGGTAATTCCTTTAATTCATCCGTAACCTTAATGCTTTCGTCTATCTCTTCAAAAACCACTTGAAGGAAATATTTATGTAACTCGTCACTAAGCGATGATTTTCTGTCGATTAAGCCTCCAACTAACAAACGCACCCCTTCTGGGTCCATTTCCAGCTGGCGGCTTATATTCAGCAGGTGATAGGCTACATCTTTTGTATCCAGGTAAGAGAAGGTTTGTACCAGCTGGATCTTTCCTTTTTTAACAGCCAGGACGATCATTTTATCGGCATAGAAGATGACTTTCAGACAATCCTGGTCATCGGCTGAATCGAACATTTTATAGGCCTTGAGCAGCAGGCTGTAATAATGCCAGTATTTTCCGGCTGTGAACTGTTGTTGCATCAGGTGATGGACCTCGGGGGAGACGCGGTATACGTTGAACAGTTCCCACCAGGGGATCTTTTCGCTGAGGATAAGGCCTTTCTGGAGATTGCCATAAATAGTGTCGATGATCTCCTTATTGGTATCCATGCTAAAAAAGGGTTCGGGTACGAGGCTGCTCTCGGGGAAATTATAGACCAGCAGGATCTCTTTTACGGGCTTTTGGAGGAGGGGCTCTCCTGCCAGAAGGTCCCGGAGAATGACCGTCAGGGGCTTGTCCTTTGTTGGCTCCAGCTGAAAATGTTTGACCGCGAGGGGGCTCATATTTCGCTGGTTCATCAGTGTATAGGTAAAGGAATTTGCATTCACCTCCACCAGCAGCCGGGATTGCAGGAGGTCCTCATCAGAAATATGGGAAGCTTCTATTAAAAATGAAGGCTTGAGCATAATTGTCAATTGTGCAATAATACTTAAAAATTTCACGAAACGAGAAACTAACTACCTATCTTGCAATCCTTTTTTCGAAATGGAGATAAGGCCCAATAATAAGGATTACAGAGTATCTATCGGTTATCGGGACATTCTCCGGATGGCGCTGCCGATCAGCCTGGCCATCCTTGTGCCCCAGATCAATTTCATCACCAACAACATCTTTTTAGGTCATTTGGACAGCAGTTCCGAAGCCTTGTCCACAGCGGGTATAACGGGGGTATACTATCTTCTTTTTGCCGTTGTGGGGCAGGGATTGAACAGCGGGCTGCAGGCCCTTATTGCCCGGCGGGCGGGTGAAGGGCGTATCGGGGAGATAGGCAAATTGTTCTCACACGGTCTGTTCATCGCCCTTGGGCTGGCCGTGACGGGCATTCTTGTCACCTGGTTCGTCGCGCCTTTTGTACTATCCTTTTCGCTTCATTCCGTTGCTTTACGGGAGCAGGCCATCCAATTCCTGCGGATACGTATCTGGGGGCTTCCTTTCCTGTATGTCTACCAGATGCGGAATGCCTTGCTGGTAGGTACTAATCAAAGCAAGTACCTTGTTTATGGGACCCTGGCCGAGACCCTTGTCAGCATCACCCTGGACTATACCCTTATCTTCGGGCACTGGGGGCTGCCCGCGCTGGGGTTCAATGGTGCGGCCTGGTCCTCGATTGCGGCGGAGGCTACGGGCATGCTTGTCGTATTCTTCGTGATCCATGTAAAAGGTGTCGGCAAGGATCTTCAATTATACAGCCGCTGGGCTTTTGACAGGGAAAAAATAAAACTTATCCTGACGCAGTCCTCTCCCCTTGTATTTCAATACACCATCAGTATTTCCGCCTGGGTATTCTTTTATATACTTATCGAGCATCATGGCAGACAGGCCCTGGCCATCAGCAATACGATGCGGAATATCTTTGGCCTTTTCGGGGTCTTCACCTGGGCCTTTGCTTCCACCACCAACGCCATGGTGAGCAATATCATCGGGCAGGGACTGGAGAACCGGGTGATGGAGCTGATCTGGAAGATCCTGCGGCTCAGCGCCAGCTTTGCCGGCATCGTAGCCATTCTGCTGAACATATTTCCCCGGGCTTTTCTGGCTGTTTACGGGCAGGATGCTTCTTTTGCTGAAGCGGCGATCCCTGTGATCAGGGTCGTTTCTTCCGCGCTGATCATGATGTCTTTTTCCACCATCTGGCTAAGCGCGGTCACCGGTACGGGCAATACCCGTATCAGTCTGCTTATCGAATTCATCACCATTGTATTTTACTGCGGCTATGTATTCCTGGTCCTGGAATACTGGAATGCGTCCCTGCTCTATGGGTGGATGTCGGAATGGGTGTACTGGGGCTCTATCTTCATTATGTCCTACTTGTATTTTCGGAGTGGCCGCTGGAAGGGAAAGGTCGTCTGAGGGCTGCCTCACTCCCACTCTTTCAAAAGTTTTTTGCCTTCCGCGCGAACGCGGGCGTCGTCCAGCATTTTATCCGGGATCCTGTCCATCTCATGCAGCAGGCGGAGAGCCCGGGCGTCCTGGCCGTCGCGGTGACAGGCCCGGGCCAGTTCCAGGTAGTTGAGGAGGAAGTCGGGCTTTAGCGTCATGCTCTTTTCAAGATCAGCAATGGCCGTCTGCAGGGAGGCTTCCGGGATGGCGCCGTAGAACCATTTCGCCAGGAGTCTTTCCACTGTGTTCAGGGCGCTGACCTCATAATTCCACCGGCCCAAAATATGCCATGCCTTGAAGTTTGCGGGATTGATGCGGATGGCATTATCCGCGTAACGTTTTATATCACCCGCCGCGGCCACCTTCTCCTTTGTGCCGGAGATCAGCGCTACACGGGCAATAGAAAAAGCCTGTACGATATTGACCTCATCGTTATCGGGCGCCAGGCGATAAGCGGTTTCTGCGTAGACTCTTCCGGCTTTGAACAGCGCTGTTTTTTTTGCCTTGTCGGATTGCCGGGCGCCTATCCGGCAGGACAGGTCGGCACATTTGCATAAAGCGGGAACATTGTGCGGCTGCAGGTGAAGAACGTTTTGCCAGGTGCGAAGGGCGGCTTCTTCCTGGCAGGCGGCTTCCTGTCTGGCGCCTTGTTGAAGAAGGACGTTGAGGTCCTGGGCAAAACCAATAAGGGGCATCCATAACAGACAGCACAACAAGAGACGGCTCATAGGAGAATATACGTTTTATTCACATTAGCAGTTGGCTGGAGCCGGCGGGATCAATCATCAAATTTTTTGTGGAGGGTCATGCCTGCCTTTCCCTGGAAGTTACCGATGGGGGCCTGCAGCTTATAGATGGCCAGTGTCACCTCGCGGATAAAGGGATACTGCAGCTTTATTTTTCCAATGATCTCGTCCGCAATTTTTTCCAGCAGGGGCGAAGGCTGGTGCATACGTTGTTTGACAATGTCGAAGAGGATGACGTAATTGATAATACTGTCAAGACCTTCGAAGGGGCGGTCCTTTTCATCATACAGGACGTCCAGGTGTACTTCGAAGGTGTTGCCTGTTGCCAATTCCTCCTTGAACACACCGTGACGTCCTGAAAATATGAGATTATGCAGCTGGACTGTGACCATGTCGGGGTTTATTTTTGGATCCTGTTGAACGAATGGGTTATGCCAGGCCTTTGGCGGAAAGATACCTTTCTGCGTCCAGGGCTGCCATACAACCGCTTCCGGCCGCGGTCACCGCCTGCCGGTATATTTTATCCTGTACATCACCTGCCGCAAATACGCCTTCTACATTGGTGCGGGAAGTCCCGGGTATGGTCTTTATATAGCCGGCTTCATCCATGTCGATGTAGTCTGCGAAGATGGCGGAATTCGGCTCATGCCCGATGGCCACAAAAAAGCCGCTCAGGGGGACCACTTTCTTTTCTCCTGTTTTGTTATTGCGTATGCGCAGCGCGTCGACGCGGCTTTCTCCCATGATCTCATCCGTCTCGCTGTTCCAGTAGAGCTTAATATTGGGGGTTTGCTGTACTCTTTCCTGCATGATGCGGGATGCCCGCATTTTGTCGCTGCGCACCAGCATATGCACCGTTGTAGCCAGCTTTGACAGATAAAGGGCTTCTTCGGCCGCCGTATCTCCTGCGCCGACAATGGCCACTTCCTTGCCGCGGAAGAAGAAACCGTCGCAGACTGCACAGGCGCTCACACCGTAGCCGTTCAACCGTTGTTCACTTTCCAGTCCCAGCCATTTGGCGGATGCGCCGGTGGCGATGATGACGGCGTCAGCCTCGATGAGCTTTTCCTCGTCGATCCATACTTTCAGGGGGTGGCCCGAAAAATCGACCTTTGTCGCCAGTCCGTACCGTATATCGGCGCCCATGCGGGTGGCCTGTTTTTCAAAATGCACCATCATTTCAGGGCCCTGTACGCCATCGGGATACCCCGGGTAATTCTCCACTTCGGTGGTGATGGTAAGCTGTCCCCCGGGCTGGATGCCCTGGTAAAGAACAGGCTTAAGGTTAGCACGGGCGGCATAAACCGCTGCGGTATAGCCTGCAGGACCTGAACCTATGATGAGACAGTGTACTTTTTCACTTTGTGTCATACTATACAAAATTTAGGGATCACAAAAGTAAAGCGAAAAGAGGAAAGAGAATGTCATTTGTATGACCTCCTCCCAGGTTGTGAATAATATGTTATGAAGGGCAGTAAAAAGAAAGCTCCCGGTAAATGCCGGGAGCCTATTAAGATCAATACAGTATTTTACAAGGGGATATGTTCTAACCCAGGTATGCTTTCAAGGCATTGCTGTAACGGGCTTTCTGCAAACGCTTAATAGCCCTTTCCTTAATCTGGCGAATGCGTTCTTTCGTAAGATCATATTTCTGCCCGATCTGTTCAATGGTAACACCATTTTCACCGTCAAGACCGAAATAAGCATTCACGATCTCTGCTTCACGGGGACTGAGGGATTTCAGTACGCGACGGATCTCAGCGCGCAATGAATCTTTCATCACATCGTCATCCGTCTCGTCCCCACCTTCCAAAAGGTCGCCCATGGCCACGTCCTCTGCCTCGTGTACCGGGGCGTCGAGTGAACTATGGCGGGTGTTACTCTGGAAAATGTTGTTGATCTCCGTCTCACTCATCTCCAATAATTCAGCTAATTCTTCCGTACTTGGCTCTCTTTCATGTTCCTGTTCGAAAGCCATGTAGGCTTTATTAGCCTTGTTGTAAGTGCCAATTTTGTTTTGAGGCAGGCGGACTAATCTGCCCTGCTCTGCCAACGCTTGTAAAATAGACTGGCGGATCCACCATACAGCGTATGAAATAAACTTGAAACCCTTGGTTTCATCAAAGCGTTGAGCCGCTTTAATTAAGCCGAGGTTGCCCTCGTTGATCAAATCACTCAATGATAACCCCTGGTGCTGATATTGCTTTGCCACGGACACCACGAAACGTAAGTTGGCTTGCACCAGCTTATCCAATGCCTTCTGGTCCCCCATTTTGATCCGTTGGGCCAGGACCGTCTCCTCTTCCGGAGTGATCATTGGAATTTTCGAGATCTCCTGCAAATACTTCTCAACCGCCTGGGAATCACGGTTCGTAATCTGGGTAGCAATTTTGAGTTGCCTCATATCAAAAAATAAAAGATGACAAAAAAAGGTTTGTCGGGTACTAATCAATAAACATTTGTAGGACTGGGAGAGTTCACGAAAGTTGCAAAAAGTTGCAAAATAAAGGTGTAAAGCGCCGAATCCGTCCAGAACCGTCTACAAAAGTAGTCAGTCCAAATGGAACTTCATAGCGTTGTGGAATAAAATTAGGAAATTTTAATCCCTTTTTTAATTTTTTTAGGATTTGATCCACTGAAAATACCTGTTGGAATGACCAGCGCGCCTTTTGCAGCTAAACCTTGCCGGTATCTTTTCACTTATATTTAACAGTTCTCATTACTACTTAGTTCACTGTATACGCCGCATTGGAAAAAATTCCCAAAAAATCCTGAAAAAAACTCCATAACTAAGAAAATAGTTATAGATTTACTCTATAACTAAAAATTTAGTTGAAATGAGTACGCATAAATTATTGACCAAGGCAGAAGAACAGGTGATGCAGGTGCTGTGGAAATTGGGGAAAGGATTCCTGAAGGACATTATCGAGGAGACCCCCGAGCCAAAGCCACACTCCAATACTATTGCCACCCTATTAAAGATCCTTGTAGAAAAAGGATATGTACAATATGAAGTACAGGGCCGGAATAATTGTTACCAGCCAAGGGTCAGCAAGGCTGAATATGGAAAGAAGAGTGTCAACCAGCTGGTGAAAGGATATTTCGAAGGTTCTCCCGCCAGGCTGGTATCCCAGTTTGTCAGTGATAACAAGCTGAGCCTGGAAGAGCTGGAAGCGCTGTTGCAACAGATCCGTTCATCAAAAAATCAGGGGTGATGAATCAGCTGCTTTACCTGCCGGTATTATTATATCCTATCAGAGTGCTATTGATCTCCGTGGTATTATTCGGATACTACCGGGTATTGCTGCGTGATGCGCCTTTTCATACGTTCAACCGGTGGTATCTTTTACTAGCCGCACCGGCTACGCTCCTGTTGCCTTTGTTGCGGTTCCCCCTACCCTGGATCAGTGTTTCGGCGGAACGGACCGCCCTGGTGCAGGTGGTATTCCGGCAAGGCTATGGTGACACAGCTGCCGGGCCCGGTGTCGCTACAGGGACGCCGGTCCTGGTTTCCACCCTGCCGCTTTTCTTAGCGGGTGTTTACGGAATAGTAGCGCTTATATTGCTCTTCAACGCAGGCAGGTCTGTGTGCCGGGTGATGCAGCTGACCAGGAATTACCCATCTACCCGCATAGGGGCAATCCGTTTTTACGAGGTGGATGACGCGGCCGCACCCTTTTCTTTTTTTAACAGGCTTTGCTGGCCGCGCGGATGGGATGCCCACCAGGACCCGGGGCGTCTTATTTTTCTCCATGAGACCTATCATATCCGGCAAAGGCATACGCTGGACCTGCTTGCCCTCGACATTTTGCGAAGCCTGGGCTGGTTCAATCCCTTTTTACATGGGACGTTAAAGGAGATGCGAACATTACACGAGTTTGCCGCGGACCGGTATGCCATAGCTGCGGCAAAAGCAGGCGACGCAAAGACGGACCGTGGAAGATATGACTATGCGGAGCTGCTGGTCTGGCAATCCGTCAGCCACCACACTCCTTTTCTCACTCATTCTTTTTTTCATCAACCATTAAATAGAAGAATTACCATGATCACCCACATCGAAAAAAAACGAAAAGGTCCTCTCACGAGGATCATGGTCCTTCCCCTGCTGCTATTTGTGCTGGCAGCGTTTGCCTCCGTCCCTGCACGCAATCATACACCGGCGGGAAACAGGGTGGACAGCGTTGATAAAAAGATCCTGGCCAGGTGTTATACCAAACATCTGCGCTACCCGGATCAGGCCCTCCGTGAAGGGAGGGAAGGAACGGCCTGGTTTTCCCTCCGCATCGGCAAAGGCGGAAAGCTGCAGGAATACAGGGCATTGGAGGCTGCACCGGTAGGAAAAGAGCTGATAAAGATCAGCGTGAGCGCCTACCGTATGCATGCAGCCGAAGCCCCCCCGGCCGGGACGGACGTCTTCGGGGATGAATGCCGGAAAGTAGCCGGACTGATCGGCACTGATGCAAAAACCAGTACGCTGACGCCAGGCGAATATTATATGCAAATCGTTTTTCAGCTGGAAAACAAATAAAGCAAACGTTCTTATGCTCAGCTCCCTGATCATATCCATCAGTCTGTATCTCTGTAAAGTGATCCTGATCTCCGGTCTGCTTTATGGATATTACCGCATCTTTCTCCGTAACAGGGCATTTCATGGCTATAACCGGCTCTATCTGTTAAGCGTGCCCGTTCTTTCCCTTGTATTGCCCTTTGTACACCTGTCCATATTCCGTGGCGAAGGTTTGTGGGCATCACCGGTAACGTCACCTGTGTTCAGTGGTCTGTATGCCATCACAGAAGGTCATTGGCAGGAACAGGAGACAGCTGCGATGCAGGCTCATTTACAGCCCTCCATTTTTACCTGGCAGAACCTGGCGATGGCATTGTATTTCCTGGTCAGTATACTGTTGTTGCGCTCTTTTATCCGGCAATTGCGTTATATATGCGCCTTACGGTCAAAATACAATGGTGAAAAGATCCGGGACATCCGTTTTTTTTACACGTGTGAGCCGGGAACACCCTTTTCTTTTCTGCACAGCATTTTCTGGGACGAAAAGATAGACCGGAACAGTATACGCGGAAAGGAAATGTTCCGGCATGAGCTGTACCATGTCCGGCAAAAACATACGATCGATATACTCTGGATGCGGTCATTGCTGATCCTGTTCTGGATCAATCCCCTTTTCCGTCTCCTGTATCGTGAGCTAAGAGCTGTCCATGAATTCCAGGCCGATGCCTATGCCATAGCAGGTCGTGACGCGACTGCCTATGCCGAGCTGCTTGTGTGGCAGACCGTCAGCGCCCCTTCTTCGGCGCTTCTTCAACCTTTTTTTCATTCACCTATAAAACGTCGTGTCAACATGCTTATCCAATCAAAAAACCAGGGACAAAGTCATTTCAGCCGGATCATGGTCTTACCGCTGTTCATACTGGTATGCAGCGCTTTTGCAGTAGGGTCACATCCACCGGTAAATAATTCGCTGAGACCTGCGGGCGGGGAGCTTACCGTCGTCATCGACCCGGGCCACGGCGGCATCGATGCGGGCGCAGAAAATGCCGAAGGTTTACGGGAAAAAGATATTGTGCTCCAGATAGCGGAAAGGGTTCGGCAGCAAGCCTCCGCCAGTTATCACATCCATGTGATCCTGACGCGTACCAATGATGCGCTGCCCGGTAATGCGGCCAGTAAGCTGGAGGGGCTTGATCAGCGCATAGCCATCACCAAAGAGAATAAAGCGGATCTTTTTATATCGCTGCATGTGAACAATGCCGGTAATGCAGTTCCCCCGGGCGGGATCGAAGCGTATATTTCCGGCAAACCGACGGATCAGGGGAGTGCCAGGCTGGCCACTTCGCTGTTGAAGCAATTACGTCATACCTATACTGTTTCTTCCGATATAAAAAAGCGTGATGATGCCATCCGTGTGCTGGATCAGTCTCCCTGTCCTGCTGTATTGCTGGAGCTGGGGTATATTGATCTCCCCAAAGACTGCCAGTTCATAACAGCTGCCGATAACCAGGAAAAGATCGCTCACGACATCCTGGAAGGGATCGTACACTATCAATAAATGATCTCTTCCGTTCCTGTTTTTATGATAAGACTTTTTTTATCGGCCGCCTCAACACGGCCGATTATTTTTGCATCGATGCCGAATTGTGCCCCGGCGCGGATCATTTCGTCTGCGGAAGCGGCGTCGGTGAATATTTCCAGCCGGTGGCCCATATTAAAGACTTGGTACATTTCCCGGTTATCGGAGCCTGAGGATTGCTGTATCAGCTGGAAAATGAGGGGTGGCGGAAAAAGCTGGTCCTTGATGACCCGGAAATTGCCGGGTAAATATTTCATACATTTTGTCTGACCTCCTCCGCTGCAGTGAATGAGGCCATGGATCTTATCGAATGAAGTAGTAAGCAGCTGTTTTAAAAGCGGTGCATAGGTGCGGGTGGGGCTTAAAAGTAATTTGCCCACCTCTATTTTTCCGCCTTCAGTGTCCGGCAGGTCCACCAGGTCCGTCATCAGGTGCGGGCCGATATACACCACTTTGTCATCCACGCTGGTGTCATACGACTCATGAAAACGGGCACCATATGTTTTATGCAATACGTCATGACGGGCGCTGGTGAGGCCATTGCTACCAATGCCGCTGTTATAGGCTTTTTCATAAGTGGCCTGACCGAAGCTGGCGAACCCGACGATGACGTCGCCGGCCATAATCTTATCATTGGTGACGAGCTTATCTTTGGGCCATCGGGCGGCCATGGTGCCATTGACAGCAATCGTCCTGACCACATCTCCTACGTCGGCCGTTTCCCCTCCCAGGTAAGCAATGCCCACCCCATAGGTCCGCAGCTCATCAAAAAATTCCTGGGAACCGTTTATGATGGCTTCCAGCACTTCTCCCGGGATATTCTTTTTGTTCCTGTCGATGGTGGAGGAGAAGAGCAGGTTATCGTGAATACCCACACAAAGCAGATCGTCCAGGTTCATGGCGATGGCATCGATGGCAATTCCCTTCCAGATGGAAATATCTCCCGTTTCTTTCCAGTAAAGGTAGGCCAGGATACTTTTGGTACCTGCTCCATCGGCATGCATCAGGTTAACCCAGGCAGCATCCCCCCCCAGGTAGTCCGGGTATATTTTGCAAAAAGCATTTGGGTAAAGCCCCTGGTCCAATTTTTCGGTGGCCTTGTGAACTTCTTCCTTTTGGGCGGAGACTCCCCTTTGGGCATATAGTGACATAGGCGCAAAAGTATGAAGTCTGCATAAAAGATGTACAAACTGAGTATAAAAGGTGTACAAATCAATTAGATTTGCGCCAATGCAAATACACAGAAACATCGACGCCTTACCTCCTTTTCGCAATGCAGTCATTACCATCGGTACTTTTGACGGGGTGCATACCGGTCACCAGCAGATCCTGGAACAATTACGACAGGAAGCCGACCGCATCGGCGGAGAGACCGTCATCATCACTTTTCACCCCCACCCCCGGAAGATAGTGAATGGCCATGCTGCCGGAGAAATAAAGCTGATCAATACCCTTTCGGAAAAGATAGCGCTCCTGTCCTGGAATAAAATGGACCACCTGGTGGTGGCGCCTTTTACGGAGGCTTTTTCGCAGCTGACCGCAGAACAGTATGTCCGGGAATTCCTCCTGGAAAAGTTCCATCCCCATACCATCATCATCGGTTATGATCACCAATTCGGTAAAGGTCGTAAGGGGGATTATCACCTGTTGGAATCATTCAGCGCCAGCGAAGGGTTCCGGCTCCAGGAGATACCCGTGCACCTGCTCAACGAGATCTCGGTCAGCTCCACCCGGATCCGGGAGGCCATCGGGCAGGCCGATATAGACACTGCCAACCGGCTGCTGGGTTATGACTGCTTTTTTTCAGGCCGGGTGGTGGAAGGAAATAAGCTGGGCCGGACCATTGGTTATCCTACCGCCAACCTGGAGGTGGAAGATCCGGAAAAGCTTATCCCGGGAGACGGTGTATACGCGGTGGAGATCATGGAAGCGTCTGAGGGGACCAGCAGACGGCTGAAAGGTATGATGAATATCGGCAAACGTCCTACGGTAGACGGTACCAAAAGGACCATCGAAGTAAATATTTTTGATTTTAACGGAGACCTGTATGGTAAGGAGCTGACCGTATTTGTAAAGAAATATCTGCGGGGCGAAGAAAAGTTCAGCGGGCTGGATGCCCTGAAAGCCCAGCTGGCCAGGGACAGAGAGAACGCCCTGGCAGCGCTGGCTACCCCATGATCTTTACGGTCAGCTCTTTTAGCAAGGCTGCATCTCCTGTGCCTGTGCTGCCTACCCCGATGCTCTTCAGGTTATAGGCATGTAGTAACAGCAAGCCCTGTTCAATCCCTTCATAATTATAATTGCGGACAGCCGCCAGGTAGTCCTTTACAAAAAAGGGATTTACACCAATGGCGGCGGCCACCGTCTTATCATCCCGGCCAGGCTGCCCAAAGACCATATAGGCTTTGCTGAAAAAATTATACAGCGAGGGGAGGATCAGCTGGATGGGCGCTGCCTTGGGGTTACTCTCAAAATATTGAATGATCCGGATGGCCTTTGCTTTATCTTTTTTTGCAAAGGCATCCTGTAATTCAAACACATTGTATTCCTTACTGACGCCTACATATTTTTCGATGTCATCTTCTGTAATATTGTCCCTGCCCGAAAGATTCACCAATAATTTTTCTACTTCGTTGTCAATACGGCTGAGGTCATTGCCGATGTGATCCACCAGCAACAGCAAGGCTTTTTGCGCAATAGTATATCCCTTGGACCTGACCAGCTCCGCCGTCCAGTCCGGCAACTGGTTATCATACATTTTTTTTGTCGAGAAAAGCTCGGCCTTATCCTTTAACAGCCTGGCCAGCTTACTACGCCCATCCACCTTTTTCTCTTTGTAAGAGACGACAAAAACAGTGGAGGTAAGCGGCTTTTCAATATAGGCTTCCAGCTTATCTATATCCCGCATCTGCTGTGCCTCTTTTAGTAGCACCACCTGTCTTTCGGCGAACATGGGATAACGCCGGCAGGCATTGATGACGGCTGTCCAGTCAGCATCCTTACCATAAAAAACAGTCAGGTTAAAGCCTGCTTCTGCCTCGGAAAGGATATTATGTTCTGCATATTGTACTAATTTATCTATATAATACTCCTCCTCCCCTTCCAGCCAATAGATGGGCTTGAATTTCAACTTTTTCCAGTCACCGAGTATTTTTTCAACAGACATACACTACTGATTTTAGTGGCACAAATTTACATCAAACTTGTATAATTCTATAAGAATCAATGCCTCCAACACAATAAAATGATTTTGGCACGGTTTTAGACAAAATGAGATCAGGAACTTAAAAAGTTCCCGTATCGAATCTCAATTTATAAACTTTTGAAAAACGATAATTATGAGTACGACAACCAACTATCCATCAGCAACTCCCCAAAGTCAACCTCCCCGTAAGGATTATAAGAATCTCGTGATCGGCCTGCTGGCCCTCGGATTCTTAGGCACCTGGGGATACCTGCTTTGGAACAACAACAAACAGGAACAGGTACAAACACAACAGCAGACCCAGATAGCCAAAGTTACAGATGAAAAAGGGCAGCTGCAGAAGAACTTTGACGACGCCCTCGTACGTCTTGATTCTCTGACCGGCACGAACAATAAGATGAGCAGCCAGATCAACGAAAAAGATGGCACCATCGCTAAGCTGAAAGCCAATATCCGCGGCATCCTCGGCAAACAGCACATCACCGAAGCTGAAAAGAAGAAAGCTGATGAGATGATCAAGGAACTGAATGACAAGATAGGTAACCTGGAACAACAGGTGGCCCAACTGACCCAGGACAATCAGCAGCTGACAGCAGACAAGACACAGCTGACTGCCGACAAGGATAAGCTGACCACGGACCTGCAGACTACCACCACGGCCAAGCAGGACCTCGAAAAGAAAGTAGACGTAGCTTCTACGCTGAATGCTTCCAACATCTCCATCACTCCTATGCACGAGAAGAAAGATGGTAAAGACAAGGAAACCACTACCGCCAGGAAAGTTAACAAGCTGGTCATTGGATTTGACGTAGCCAATCGTATTGCGCAGACCGGCCAGACCGATGTATATGTTTGCATCACAGGTCCTGATGGCAAGCCCATCTCTGTACCTGCACTGGGTTCCGGTACTTTCACCAGCCGTGAAGATGGCGATAAGATCTACACCGCCAAGGTTCCTGTTGACTTCGAAGCAGGCAAGAGCAAATCCGTTCAATTCGCCTGGAAACAGAACAGCGAATTTGCAAGGGGTAACTACAAGATCGAGATCTATCACAATGGATTCAAGATCGGCGAAGGTACCCGTGAGCTGAAGAAAGGCGGCATCTTCGGTTAATCTGAAAAGGCCTTATTATCTTGATATAAGTTGAAACACCAGCGAGAGCCGGGGACATTGTTCCCGGCTCTCGTTTTTTTACAGGAGGGCCCTGAGCGATGCCCGCCCGGTGTGCACAATATTGGCATCGCCTGTTTTTCGACCTTCATACTGGAGGCTTAGTTCCAGGTTATTGCCCAGCTTTTTTGTAAAGTCAATATTCCACAGATAGTTCTTACCGGGGGAAAGCCCTTCCAGGATGACATAGGAGACGGAAGAAGTGGTGCTGGCATCCCCACCGCCTTTTATCTTATAGGCAATATCGCTGTAGGTGAATTTTGACTGGATAGAAGTGCTTTGAAGGATGTTGTATTTAAGATCTGCATTATAGGCCCCTGAAGTATATACCTGTCCGCCCAGCGCCGGCGTATTTAGCTTATAGCTGAATTTATACCCCAGTCCGAACCGGAAATTAGCCCCCCTGGTATAGGAAAGCGTTGGCTCGGTGGAAAATTGCTGTAAATGGTAATTACTGCTGTCGAAGTTGGAGCCGGTATTGGTCAGCTCATTTGTCCCCTGCCGAAAGGTGGCATTCAGGGTGATGGCGCGGCTAATATTCAACCGGCCGCGCAGCTGCCATTCCACCAGCTGGCGGGACTCGTATCCATAGGTCAGCAGGGTTTTGGCGCCATTACGGGTATTTGTCAGATCAACCCCCCAGTGAGGATCTGTCCGGTTAAAAGAAAAAGTATTGACGAGGATGAGGGTCCGGGAAATAAGCGAAGTGTCATCCTGAGGCATTTTAAAAGGGTTCAGCTGGACAAAGCTGGATGCCTGCTGTTTCTGGTTCAGCTGCAGGGAAGACTGCAGGATGACCCGGGTAAGGAGTTTGTCTATCTTTCTGGGGTCCTTCGGACTGATGACCGAACGGGGATTAAGTGTAAAGCTGTAGTTAAATGTATTGTAACTGGCCTTAATATAGACATCGCTGGGGGTATAGACACGGATATAAGTGGCCTGGTCCTGGAACTGGGCCAGCACAAATTCTGTCAATTGCTGGATACCATCGTTATTGGCGTCTATCCAGGTGTACTGACCGGTGCCGGCAGGGACCTGGAGATAGGTGAAATTCAGCTTTTGCTGTTGTCCGGAGCCTATTTCATAGAGCAAATTACCTTTTAACAAACCTTTCCATTCATTGACAAGGTATTCCATCCTGCCGAGGAGGCTGTTATCTGCCGTCTGGGTGGTCAATTTAGTGTTGACGATATCCAGGTTACGGTACGTAGCGGTGAAATGGAACTGGTCATGGGGATTTTTTAGCAGATCAGCCGTCAGGTTAACGGTTTTACTACGATCGCCCATAAGAAGGGATCTGCCATAAGGGTAAGAATTTTCACGGGTGGTGAAAGAAAGACCCCAGTGATCAGGCGCTTTTTCCGGGGATTTGAGCCAGGCCTGGAGGGTCTGGAATGCAAAGCTGGTGGACGTTATGGTATCTGCCTGTTTATCTTTGTCTTCATTTCTTTCAAGGGCCCAGGAGGCGCCCAGCTGATAATTCTTCAGATGGGTGAATTGTTTCGAAATGTCGATGGAAGGGCGCAGATAGTATCCTGAAAAATTTGTGCTGTCACTGGTGGTCAGGCTTAGCTGATCACTGATCCGCCATCCATCGAGGAGCTGTTTATGGGTGATGGTGTTACGCATACCGGTGAATCCATCCCCGCGTTCATAACGGGCGATGTCATACCGGACAGCGTTTAGCTTTTTATCACTCAGCTGGAGGCCGGCATTATAGATCCTTTCGTCGGCGGGCTGTACATTCAATGAAAGCCCCCAATCTCTTGTAAATTCAACGGGCCTGAGACGTTCCAGGGGGGTGAAAGTTCCCTGCACGTATTCATAGCCCATGTTGCTGCTCAATTGCAGTCCTTTGGCCTGCTGGCCGACAGGCAATGTATTTTTAAGCTGGAATCTCGCCGCATATCCATTATCGTTCCCCTTGTCAATGGAGGAAAGGGTATTTACATCATAATGACTCTTCGCCACTTCCGCCGTTACGGACGTATTTTTGTTTACGGCATAATCCGCGCCCAGGGTCATGACCGTCTGGGTCTTGGGCGTCACCAGGAATTGAGCGGCATCATAAGAGCCCTGCATCTGTCCGTTCACCGGCGCCACCCATATATAGACATTTCCGTTGACGCCATTGAGGTCCTGGACATAGTTGCCATAGCCCACGCCGACACTGGCAAAGGAAAGGTTATACAGGGTAGCCGTCTGGTCTACGGAGAATACGAAGACGGAGTCATGGACCACGACACCCGCAGCATTTTTGTAGGTGGTGTCGATCTTTTTATAGAGGATCTTTCCGGCTGCAAATGTATCTATGTTGGCCACGGGATAAAAGGCATGGCTGATGCTATCTCCCAGTCTGTTGAGAAATTTCTCCTGGTCTGATGTCAGGCTTTGGTTAATGGGAGAGTTCCGGGAATCGCTGTTGCTAAAGAGTCCCAGGCGCAGTTTCAGCTTTTTATCGATGTCCAGCTCATCGGAAAGATAGAGATTTACGTTTAGGTAATTCCTGTCGGCATATTCAAATTCCACCTGGATCCTCGCGTCCTGGGTGATCATACGATTGGCCGTGAACGTTACTTCTGCCGTGTTGTAATTGATGGTATAGTCCTGGTCCTCCCCTCTTTGCATGAGCTGCCCGTCTATGTATACTTTTTCCGTGCCCGCGAGCACGATGAAATAGAGCTCATCATTGGCGCCTTGCAGCTTATAAGGACCCTGGTTACCTTCCTGGCCCTGAAAGATGTTACGGGTGAATTTTCCCTTGGCGATGGCAGCGCTGACCAGTGTTTTATTCGTAACGCCTTTTGATAGCTGGTTTGTGGTCTCGAAGGAAGCGCCTTCCAGCCGTTTATAAAAGTTGAGGAAGTAGTTTTGGTTTTGCCGCAGATCGATATCCCCCATGGTAAGGGCCCAATCCTTCTTTTTGAACTGGAGAAAGATCTTATCGAATTCGTTGAGGTTGGCCGTTGTGCCATCGGGCTGAATAGGGATATTGTTGTCCGTAATGGCTGCGGATATTTCGATGCTGTCCGCCAGGTAACCGCTGATCTGGAGATTGAGGTTTGAGGTAACGACGGCGTCCTGGCTATTGCCAAAAGTGATGCTGCGCCCAAAGCTGCCATTATAGTTGATATTCCCGAAATTAAAGAAGTTGTCGTTATTCTCCTGCGCGCCATTGTTGAAGACGTATGGTTTGGCCAGGAAGTAGCTTTCAATGCTGTCATAATTAAAACGTCTGGCCACTGCATTCAGCTTATAGGGAAAGGACCGGTAGTATATAAGGATGCTATCCCTGCCGGGTGGCGGGTGTTTCCAGAACAGCGTGGCATTTACCCAATCGAGGATATAGCTTGTGTCGGGGATATCTTTTGGGATAAAGGAGCCTGGTACGAGACTGACCGAGTCAAGGTGGATGAGACCGGTGGTCACAGGAATGAACTTCCGGTGAAGATTGGAGAGTACCGGCGCACGGGCAGCTGGGTTATGTCCCGGGCCGATGGGTTTTGGAAGGGTTCCCGGGGGGCCTTTCCGGAGGCTGTCACGGCTGGCCTTATGGAGGGAGTCAGACCGCGGGAGGATGGAATCAGCCTTCGGGTGGGTGGTGTCCTGCCGGGTGGTATCGGGGACAGGGGGGCTCTGCGGGGGCTGTTGGGCCATCGTCAGGAGGGAAATGCCGCAGCAAAATAAGAAAGGTATAAGCAGCCTTACAATCAACAACCCAGGATTTCCTTTAAAATGCTTAAAATTAGGATTTATTGCATCAAATAAGACGAAATCAATAGGTTATGCGGGGCTTAAAGCGGCATTAACTAAAAAATTGTAATTTTCCCCCTTTTACCATCAGGCGCTGCGAATTTGGGAACGGGCAATACCTATACTGACAATGACCTGCTGCGTCTTATCGCGGAGGGAGATCAATCCGCCTTCCGGGAGCTCTTCCGACGATATTGGCCGCAGGTTTACGGCACCGGACTACGGCTGACCAAATCCCCTGAGCTGGCCAAGGACCTTGCCCAGGACATTTTTTTAAAGTTATGGGATCAGCGCGGGAACCTTTCAGCCGTCAGGGCAACCGATGCCTTCCTGTACACCCTCTCCCGCAATCTTATCCTGGACTTCCTGCGTAAAAAGGTACTGGACTCCTCCCAATCTCACCGGCTGACCGAATATTTTCAATATGATGGCGCCAGTCCCGAGGAGCAGCTGGATTATAAGGAAACGGAAAAGCTCCTTCGTGCGGCCATTGAACAATTACCCTCCCAGCTGCAACAGGTGTTCCGGCTTCACCGCCTGGAAGGGCTCAGCCACGATGAGATAGCCGAACGACTGCATATTTCCCGGGTTTCTTCCAAAACCTATATCGTGCGGGCGCTTGCTTTCATTAGAAAGTATCTGGACGAGCATTCCGACAAGCTGATCTTTTTTTTCGCCCTGATGTCTTCCCTTGTCTTTTTATCCCGTCTTTAGTTAAGAATAGCGATCCTGCATCAAACTTATCCGCCATGTCAAAAGAACATTTTGAAGAACTTTTTGAAAAATTCCTTGGGGAATCCATGAGCCCTGCCGAGCTGGCCCGATTCCGGGAGCTGTTCAGCGATGAACAGTATCATGGTATACGTGACAGACTCCTGGAAACAGCCTTTTCCAATAAGGCATTCGCGGAAGCCGGAGAGCATGACCCGGACCTCGTATTCGGAGAGCTGGTGCAAAAGCTACAGGCTCCCCGCCGGAAGGGAATACTGGTGAGCTTCCGTTTCAGGGCCGTGGCCGCCGCTGTGCTGATCTTCTTACTGGCAGGCGCCGGGTGGATGATCTTTGGAACGAAACCAGCTGCTCTTCCCGGTGACAAAGCAACGCTCACACTGGCCGATGGACATACTATCGTACTGGGCAATGAAGGGAACGGTTCCCTCGCGCTGCAGGGTCAGAGCGAAGTGATCAAAGTGGACAGCGGGCTGCTGGCATACCATGCTACGGGGAAGGGAACAGGAGAAATGGTGTATAATATGATCACGACGCCCAGGGGCGGCCAATACCAGGTGATCCTGCCCGATGGCACCCATGTATGGCTGAATTCCACTTCTTCGTTGCGGTTCCCCTCTTCCTTCCAGGGATCATCCCGGACGGTGACCCTAACGGGTGAGGGCTATTTCGAAGTGGCCCGTCATCCTTCCATGCCTTTTGTCGTGCAGACCGACCAGGTAGCCGTAAATGTCCTGGGAACGCATTTCAATATTATGGCCTATCCGCAGGAGGCGGCCGTAAGGACAACGCTGGAAGAAGGATCAGTAAAAGTTGTCCACGGGAAGGATGGCGTGCTGATCACACCGGGGCAACAGGCGGAGCTGGGCAGGAACGGCGAATTAAAAGTGATCAATGATGTCGATCTCGATGAGGCCCTGGCCTGGAAAAATGGAAAATTTCAGTTCAATGAGACGGATATAGAAACGATCATGCGCCAGATCAGCCGCTGGTATGATGTCGACATCGCCTATAAAGGGAACTTATCCGGCATCAGGCTTTCGGGGTCCCTTTCCCGCAAGGAACCTGTAGCACATCTGCTGGAATTACTGGAAGAAACAAAACGAGTAAAATTTATCACCGAAGGAAAACAAATCACTGTTATGACCTATTGACAACCAAAACTACTGCAGCTGTAACGAAAAACCGGAAGTGCTTGCAACACTCCCGGCAGGAGTTCGGGCATGCTGTAAACCAGACGTTCTGAAATGACTGTTCCACATTCAAAAACCCAAACTTTTCAAAAGTATGCAAATCGTTGTGTATTGCAAAATGCCCTTTCGGAAGGGTGTTTTGCCTGCCAAAACAATCCTGATCATGAAGTTGACTGCGCTGATCATTTTAATCGCCACCTTGCATGTCAGCGGAAAAACATTTTCGCAGAAAGTGACTATTTCCGGAAAGGACCTTCCCCTTTCCAGGGTCTTTAAGCTCATCAGTAAACAGACCGGCTATGAATTTTTATATGATGCGCAGCTATTGCGGTCCACTCACCCGGTGGATCTTGATCTCAGGGACCAGACATTAACGGATGCCCTGAACATCAGTCTTAAAAACCAGGGATTAACCTATCACATCAAATACAATACGGTCATCATCGGGGAGGGTGCGGTCCAGGCCCCTACCCTTCCTTCCACCGTTGACAGTCTTCCCGGTCCCATCGAAACAAGAGGACGGATCATGAATGAGAAGGGGGAGCCGCTGGCCGGAGCTACGATCATCGTTAAGGGTACGGATAAAGCTGTTATGACGGACAATGATGGCAGGTTCGTCATACCGCTGAAAGCAAGGAAGGCCGTGCTCATCGTATCCTTTATAGGCTACGCTTCGAAAGAGATCATCATCTCCGGAGAGCACGAGATCCCAGCCACCCTGTTGCAAAGATCTGTAAAGACCGGAGAAGAAGCCGTTGTGATCGGGTATGGGACCATCGCCCGGAAGAACCTCACCGGGTCGGTGGCCAGCTATAAGCCGGGTAATGAGCCGGGCGCCTTGCCCCTCAGCATCGATAATGCGATGGTAGGGAAGCTTGCCGGCGTCTATGTGGCGCCTTCGTCCGGCGTGCCCGGCAGCGCTAACGCTATTACGATCCGCGGGATCAGCACGCTGAACACCGTGGGCAATTCGCCCCTCATCGTAGTGGATGGCGTTCCTATTTATGGCATCGACAAAAATCTGAATACAACGAATTTCGGAGCGGGCAATGTGCAGCAGTTTGCCTTTGGCGGCTCCCTTACCCAGAGTGATTATGATGCCTCCGGTCAGCTGCGCAATACTTTTGAAAAAAATCCGCTGGCTACCATCAACCCGGATGATATCGAATCCATCGATGTACTGAAGGACGCCTATGCTACTGCCATCTATGGTTCCCGGGGAGCAGCGGGCGTGATCCTTATCACCACCAAAAAAGGTCTGCAGGGTAAGGCAAGGATCGACGCTGATGTAGCGACCACCTTTAACAGGCCCTTTAAATTGCCTGCCCTCATGAACGGGGATCAGTATGCTGGTTTTTACACCGCCTATTTCCATGCCATGGACTCCGTAAGCGCCATCGGCAATCCTTACTATTTCCCCCGCAACTATATCTTTCCTAAAGGTATCAATACAGACTGGCTGAAGGCCATTATCCGTACCGGCATCGGCGTCAATGCCAATATCGCTGTTTCAGGAGGTAATGACCGGGGGACTTACTATATCAGCGGTGGCTATACGGATCAGCAATCCTATATCATCAACCAGGATTATAAACGCTACCAGGGGCGGGTCCGTTTTGATCAGCACATGTCGCAGCAGTTCACCATCGGCACGGACATCAATCTGACCTATGCGTATAATAATGCATTGAATGCCCAGACCATTTACCGCGACGCTATCCTGAAATCGCCCAACCAGTCCGTCTATAACCCGGATGGTACTTACAACTGGGGAAAGGGTACGAACCCCATCGGTCCTTCCTCGGACCTCAACCCGGTAGGGACGGCAAGGGCCGACAAGAATTACACGACGGACACGCGTGTGCTGGGCAATGTGTATGCGGAATTCAAGCCGGTGTCCTGGCTTGCGTTGAAATCAGAGTTTGGCGTGGACTGGATCAACACCACCGCTTATAGCCGGCAGATCTCCAAGCCGCAAACGGTGGGTGGCGTGGGAAATCAGACGACCGAGCCATTGCGTAAGATGGTAACCAACAATACGATCACCATCAATAAAACACTGGGCGGGAAGAGTAATATCAACAGTGTCATCGGGCAGAGCTTCGAGACCTCGGATGAGTCCACCAATACCATCTGGGGCCGGGGCTTCCTCAACAACAATATCCTCAGCATCAATGCGGCAACACAGAAAGGCATCCAGACCTCGCTGGAGCAGCAATGGGCCCTTGTCTCTTTTTTCGGCCGGTTGGATTATCAATATGACCAGAAATACCTGGCCGGAGTGACCTATCGGCTGGATGGGTCTTCCAAATTCGCCGCCAATCATCGTTATGTAGGGTTCCCTTCTTTTTCAGCGGGATGGGTGGTGAACAGGGAAAGCTTTATGAAGCATTTTACGATGATAGACGAGCTGAAGCTGCGTGGTAGTCTTGGTTTTACCGGATCTGACGGTGGGGCCGGTTATTATGGCAACCAGGGACAGTATGTATTGAATGTATACGGCGCCACCTATGGCAATCTCCCTGTGCTCAATGTAAGCCAGCCTGTCAATCCCAATCTGCTATGGGAGAAAACAAAGACCTATAATCTCGGCCTGGACCTTTCTCTCTGGCAATCCAGGCTGGGCGTTGTATTCGACTATTATAACAAAACCATCAATAACGCCATTTTACCATCGGCCCTGCCTGGTTTTATGGGCTTTACCAGCCAGGTGCAGAACCTCGCCGATCTAAGCAACCGGGGTTTGGAGCTGACCCTAAATACGCAGAACATCGTCACGAAGGATCTCAGATGGACGACTAATTTCACCATCTCCCGTAACCGGGATATTATCCTGCGGCTGCACAAGATAGACCAGGCCGACCTGGCCCTGCAAATAGAGCAAAATGGCGGGAGATATTGGCTGCAGGGACATTCAGCCACCGAATTCTTCCTTTACCGTTGGGGCGGTGTGGATCCCAAGACCGGTAATCCTGTATGGGTCGGTGCGGATGGGAAGCCTTCCCAGGCACCTTTCCCTATTGCAAAGGATGCCCAGGGGAATTACCTGAGCACGGAACAGTATCTTTCCAACCGGGTGCCCATGGGGGACGCCATGCCCAAGTTTTATGGAGGCTTTGGTAATGACCTGACCTGGAAGGGGCTGGAGCTGAATATCTTCTTTTCTTATTCCTATGGCAATAAGATGTATAACGGGTCAAAGGCTACCTTATACAACTATACGCAGGCTTCCTATTCCAATGCCTCGATCAATAATCTGTCACCGGACCTCCTCGGGTATTGGAAGACCCCGGGACAGCAGACGAGTATTCCTGCCATCATCAATGCCTCGAATTATGCGAACCCTGCTTACGGGACCTCCTTTGATTATACCCTGGGAAGGGACATTTCACGATTTCTCGAGGATGCTTCCTATATCAAGCTGAGGAGCCTCACGCTGGCCTATAACCTTCCCGCGTCGGCCATGAGATCAATGAAATTCATTCACAACGCCAGGGTCTATGTGCAAGGAGATAACCTGTTGATCATTACAAAATATTCAGGGATAGATCCTGAAGTGAGCGCCTACGGGTCTTCTGCGCTGAATGCCGGTTTTGACGAGCTGACGATGCCGGCAGCCCGTTCATTCACGGTTGGAATCAAATTGGGTATGTAATAAAATAATAAATGATGAAATCAATATATAAACATACAGGCTGGATCTTGCTGGCTTCTCTCCTATTTATTTCCTGTAATAAAAAACTGGACCTGGCGCCGGAAGGAACATTGACGGAAAAAGATGCATTAAGTGATTCCGCCAATGCGTTATCACTCTTAGCCGGCGTCTATCAAAGTTGCTGGCTGGCATCCACAGGTGATGAATATACGCTGGGAGATCTGACGACAGGGGTCTCGCAGGCAAGCGTCAATAATTATACTACGGGGGCTATTGATGCCCGGGATGCAACAGTAGCCGCCTTCTGGAATGAAAATTATGCCACGATCAATCTTGCCAATGTCATCATTGTCAGCCTGCCGCAATCGGCCAGGTTCAGCGCCGGCTTCCAGCAGCAATTGATCGCAGAAGCAAAATTCATCCGCGCGTTCAGCTATTTCAATCTGCTGATCCTTTTCGGGGATGGCGCCCTGCAGGGAAAAATGGATAGCATGGGCGTCCCGCTCCGGCTACAGCCTTTTTCCGGCTATAACGGATCTCAGAACATCGCCCGGTCAACCAATGGGCAGGTCTATAGCCAGATCCTCCAGGACCTGGGTGAAGCCATCCATGCGCTGCCCGCAGGGTACAGCGATGATCTGTCCCAGCGCACCCGGGCCACTCAAGGGTCCGGCCGGGCCCTGGCGGCAAGAGTCAACCTCTATATGAAGAACTATGACCAGTGCATCGCCTTCTGCGACTCCGTACTGGGAGATAGTCATTTCCAACTGCAGGCGTCGGCCACGGGGGTATTTGCCAACAACAGTTCCGGCACGAAGCGTTATGCCTTCAATCCCGAGATCGTCTTTGCCTTTCCAACCAGCTACAATAACGATCCTACGCAATATGGCGAGAACGGCATCTACTATTATTACAGCTATATATGGCCCACTACCGGGTTTGCCGCTACTTATGCAGCAGGAGACCTGCGCCGTACGACGATGATAATGCCAAATGCCTTCTCCTCTAACCTGACGACGATCAAGTTCAGCGATCCCAATGACAGGGATAATCTCGTGATGCTGCGGCTGGCGGAAGTTGTTCTGAACAAGGCGGAAGCCATGGCATACAAAGCGGGGGTGAATCAAACTTCGGTGGACCTGCTGAATACCATTCATCAGCGGGCATTTGCCTCGGGCAGCGCTCCTGCCCTTTATACAACCGGCGATTTTGCCGATGAGCAGGCGCTTATCGACCAGCTGCTGCAGGAGCGGCAATGGGAGCTGGCCTTCGAAGGACAGGATCGTTTCGACAAGATCCGTTCCGGTAAACAGCCCAACCCCACCCTGCCTTCCACCAAATACGCCTTACCTATTCCTCAGCCGGATATCGATCTGACCTCCGGGCTGATCAAACAAAATCCCGGATACTAATTTTTAAAACTATGAAGTATATGAAAAGAATAACGATGGCTATGATGGTCCTGCTCCTATGCCGGACCTGGTCTTATGGACAACAGGTAATTATCAAAGGAACATTGACAGGGGATCTGAAAGGACATAATAAAATGTATATGTACACCCGGACAAGCCATGACTCGGCCGAAGCCCGGGATGGTCATTATACCTTTACCTTTTCTTTTACCGGCACGGTGTTTAAGGTGTTCCTGCCGGAATATGTACTGGCGCAAAAAATGATGTACCAGCCCTTTGGCATCCTCATCGACCAGCCGGGCACTTATACTATCAACACGAATATCGAACAGGGGATGCAGTCCTCACAGGTGAAGGGTTCGGAGGCGACCAACCTGTACAGACAGTTTGAGCAGGATCAGTCGGCCGGATACAAAAAGATCAATACACTGGTTGCCGGCAGGTTTGGGAACGACTGGTACCGGATCGGTGAGACAGACCCGGCCTATCCTGCTCTGCAAAAGGCCCAGGATTCCCTGCATACCGTCTATCTCCTGCCCCTGGTGGATCAGCTGGTGTCCGGGCACCCGGATTCCTATGCCGCGCCCTTTGTATTGAACGGGGCGAGGGAGCTGTTGTCCCTACAGCAAAAGGAGGCCTATTATGACAAGCTCTCCGGAAGGATGAAACAATCCGACCAGGGCAAGCAATTCTATTACTTTATCCAGGGGATCAAAAATTCAGGGGTCGGCAGCATGGTGCAGCCATTTGCTTTACCGGACCCCAACGAACATCCCCTTAATTTTGCGGATCTGAAAGGCAAGTATGTACTGATAGACTTCTGGGCCAGCTGGTGTTCTCCCTGTCGCCAGTCATTTCCGCATCTGCGTGATATGTATGCCGCTTACAAAGGAAAGAATTTTGAGATCTACAGCATTTCCATCGACCAGGATAAAAAGGCCTGGCTGAAAGCTGTCGGAGAAGAAAATAATCCATGGTTGCAGGCATTGGATACAAAAAACATTTCGCAAAAAGGGTTTGCTGTCTCCGGCGTACCTTCTACCTTCCTGATCGGTCCTGATGGCAGGATCATGGAGAAACAGGTGGGCTTTGACGAGAAGGCGCAAGGTCCCATCGACAAAAAGCTGGAAGCCTTATTCGGCGCTGTTGATCCGCAAAAACCTGCGGCTAACGCTCCTGCTACGGAGAAAAAAGTGATTCCCGCTACGAAGATGACAAGTATGTAATAAAAAACTAAATCAATTTAAAGTAATGCGTGTTCAATTAAAATACTGGATGATAGTATGTGCGCTGACGATGACAGCAGGCGCAATGGCTCAAAAGAAAATAACGACCTCCAAAAAATGGGTCACGGTAAGTGGAAAGATCCAATTCCTGCAAGGGGAAAAGCTCAAACAGTGGAACAAGGTATGGGTTGGGAAAGGGTATGGCTGGGAATATAAGGCCATTGACTCTGTGGATGTAAAACCCGATGGCACCTACAGCATCAGGATCGACGCCACCGTACCGTCGATCTACCGGATCGACTTTCTGAAGGAGAACAGGGTGGAGTTTTTTGCGGATGCGGATGCGGTCATCAATGAACGGGGGGCCGATACTGCAAAGATACATATCAAGAACCCGCCCTATGTTTATATTGAAAGCTCCTCGTTGAACAATAAAATACTGAACCTGTTACATGAGATCGACTACCTGGGTTACCAGGAATCGATCGACCAGTACAACGAGGAGTATTTTGCCGGTCAGGATAAGCCTACTGATTCCACCTGGAGCGTTTACCGCAGGGAACGTCACCTGCTGCGCAATTACCAGGACCGTGTCGACAGCAGGATCGGGAACCTGCTCCGGATCTTTCCTGATCAGCCGGCAACGGTTGCGGTGCTGGGGAATATGAACTGGCGGAAGGATACGGCGCGTGTGATGCCCATCCTGGAGCACCTGATAAAGAAGTATCCCTGGCTGGCAGAGGCAAAACGGATGAAAGAGGAGATCAATACCTATTTTGTAAGGTCTAAAATGTTGGAGAATGGCAAGACCGCTCCGCTCTTCTCCTATCCTGCTCCGGATGGGACAAAAGTCGATCTTGCTTCATACCATGGTAAATATGTACTGATCGACTTTTGGGCCAGCTGGTGTGGTCCCTGCCGGCAGGCTATTCCAAAGGTGAAGAAACTATATGATCAATACCAGGAGAAAGGATTTGAAGTGCTCAGTGTGTCCATTGATGATAATAAGAATGCCTGGCTGAAAGCGGTGGATGAGGAGAAAATGCCCTGGAAACAGGCCCTGACGCCTGATATCAAACAAACGGAAACGGACTTTATGTTCTCTGCCGTGCCGACATTATACCTGCTGGACAGAGAGGGCAGGATCGTTGAAAAATACACGGGCTATAGCGAAGAGCTGGAAGACAAATTAAAAGAGATCTTTGGAAAGCAAGGATAATAAAAAGAGGCGTTTATTGTATCAAATGATACGAAGTCAGTAGTTTATGCGTTATTTTTAGATGATATTAGTACTAATTTAACAGACGAGTCTGCTGCGATTTATCCGGCAGGCTTGTCTGTTAAAAAACGCTAAACCCATCTTCATGAAAATCAAGCTACTGTTCCCAGCCCTGTTAGCGCCTGTTCTTTTTTTGCCCGGCTGTATTCCCCATGTTCAACAACAGAATTATTATGTAAGCCCGATGAATGGCAACCAGGGAGAATATCATGCGTTGCCCCAGCTGACCGATAGCGCTCATACGGCGGTCTATGCGCATGTGGGTTATGCGGGGGGAAAGACCAACCAGGAGAAGACGGATTATTACCACAGCTTCCGTGGCGCCATTACAGCGGCTCATCATGTCGGGATGTTCCAGTTCTATTATGGCCTGGACCTGAGCCTGGGCACGTATTACCTGGGAAAATGGGACACCGGTCATATATTCTTAGGTCCTATTACGGACCCGCCGGCCGCTACGGCCATTCTCAATAGTTTTTCGGGAGGAAAGTTTTACGGGGGTGTCGGGTTCAGCGGGGGTGTGAACCTCGTGCTGCCGATAGCCGGGGGAGAATGGCGGATCCTGGGGGTCGAGACCGATATGCACCGTGAATTTGGCGACTATCTCGCGTTCCGGAAAAAGCTGCCGGACTCGCTGGCAACGCTTAATATCCGGAGCAATTTTTATACTACGGTAGGGCTGACGACTGAGATGATCGGCCGGACCCGTGACGGTGAATTTGGTTTCAGGATGGCCCTCGGGCAAGGATTGGGGCCGTACTACCATACCAATGTCTATGACTATGAGTCAAAACATTTTCTCAATTACAGCTATTTCGATGTCTCCTTTCATTATACCTGGGACAGGTACACCGCCTATTTGCAGGGTGGATGGGCAGAACAGGCCAATAGCTTCCAGATAGGGCTGCAATACCGGCTGGGGCGGCCGAGATTAGCGCCTAAGCCGGCCAGGGCTCCGAAGGGAGGACATTAAGGGTCCGGGGCCTATACCCTGACCAGGGTACCCTTGGGATACATTTCTTCGCGCAATTGCTTAACCCTGTCATCTGCGAGATATTCATCGAAGGACATGAGCCTGTCGATGATCCCGGAAGGGGTGAGCTCTATGACACGGTTAGCGACTGTCTGAAGGAAAGTATGGTCATGAGAGGTCAGCAGGACAATGCCTTTGAAGTTGCTCATGCTTTCGTTGAAGGACTGGATGGATTCCAGGTCCAGGTGGTTCGTCGGTTCGTCGAGGATAACGACATTGGGATCCTGCAGCATCATCCGGCTAAGCATACAGCGTACTTTTTCCCCACCGGACAGCACATTTGTATTTTTCAGCACTTCATCGCCGCTGAAAAGCATTTTACCGAGGAAGCCGCGCAGGAAGGGTTCATCCACATCTGTTACATGCGGTGGAACGAACTGGCGCAGCCAGTCCATGAGATTGATATGTTGTCCTTCGAAGAATTCGGTATTGTCATTGGGCAGATAGGCCTTTGTCACTGTAGTGCCCCATTCTAATTTACCGCTATCGGCCGCCAGCTCACCATTTATGATGTTGAAAAAGCTGGTCAGGGCCAGATGGTCCTTGCTGACAAAGGCAATTTTATCCCCTTTATTGACGCTGAAATTGACGTTGGAGAACAGGAAGCGACCATCCTCCGCTTTTTTGGACAGTTTTTCGATGTTGAGGATCTGGTTACCCACTTCCCGCAACTGCTTGAAAATGATGCCGGGATAACGACGATTAGAAGGCTCGATCTCATCAATAGTGAGCTTTTCCAGGGCCTTTTTACGGGAAGTGGCCTGTTTGGACTTACTGGCATTGGCCGAGAACCGGGCGATGAACTCCATGAGCGCCGCACGTTTATCTTCCGTCTTCTTGTTCTTATCCGACATCTGGCGGGCCATCAGCTGGGAGGACTCATACCAGAAGGTGTAATTGCCCGTAAAGATCTTTATTTTCTGTCTGTCTACGTCGGCCACATGGGTGCAAACAGCATCCAGGAAGTGACGGTCGTGGGATACGACGATGACGATGTTCTCATAATCGGCCAGGAAGTTCTCCAGCCAGTTGATGGTCTCTACGTCAAGGTCATTGGTAGGCTCATCCAGGATCAGGATGTCCGGGTTGCCAAACAAGGCCTGGGCCAGCAGCACACGCACTTTCTGGGCGCCGGGTAATTCTTTCATCAATGATCCGTGGAAGGATTCTTTTACACCCAGATCACTCAGGAGGGCTGCAGCATCACTTTCTGCGGTATATCCGCCCATTTCCCCAAATTCTCCTTCCAGCTCCCCTGCCCGGATCCCATCGGCCTCTGTAAAATCAGCCTTTGCATAGATGGTATCCCTTTCCTGCATGATCTCCCACATATGTTTATGGCCCATCAGCACCGTGTGCAGGACGGTGTTCTCGTCAAAAGCAAAGTGGTTCTGGTTCAGTACGGCCATACGCTGGCCTGCGCCGATCTCGATGACCCCTTTTGTGGGATCTATTTCACCGGAAAGGATCTTTAAAAAGGTGGATTTCCCGGCTCCATTGGCCCCGATCACGCCATAACAGTTACCTTTTGTAAAGGTGAGATTGACTTCATCAAACAAAACCCTTTTTCCAAACGAAAGGGTGACATTATTCACTCTGATCATGCGGTAAGATGTAATTGAAGGCGCAAAGGTACAATAAAAAACCCTCTTTCTCTACGAGAAAGAGGGTCAGAAAATTGATTGATCATGATCATTTATCCGCGGTGAGCCCGGAAATGGCGTATTCCGTGTTCAAACGGGCAATATTGGTGATAGAGATCTCTTTTGGACAGACCGCCTCGCAGGCGCCGGTGGAGGTGCAGCTGCCAAATCCTTCCTTATCCATTTGGGCGATCATGTCCACGACGCGGGTCTTTCGTTCGGGGCCACCCTGGGGCAGCAGCGCCAGGTGGGAGACCTTGGCGGACACGAAGAGCAGGGCGGAGCTGTTCTTACAGGCGGCCACACAGGCGCCACAACCGATGCAGGCTGCCGCGGCAAAGGCTGTGTCGGCCTTCTCCTTTTCGATGGGAAGGGAATTCGCATCGACGGCATTACCCGTATTGACGGAGATATACCCTCCGGCCTGGATGATCCGGTCAAAAGCGCTGCGATCGACCACGAGGTCTTTTACCACGGGAAATGCATTCGCACGCCAGGGTTCTACGACAATGGTATCTCCGTCCTTGAATGCCCGCATATGGAGCTGGCAGGTGGTGGTGCCTTCCCAGGGGCCGTGAGGTCTTCCGTTGATGTACATGGAACACATACCGCAAATACCTTCCCGGCAGTCGTGGTCGAAGGCGATGGGTTCTTTGCCTTCTTTGACCAGCCGTTCGTTCAGTACGTCGAACATTTCAAGGAAGGACATTTCCGAAGAAATATCGCTGACAGCATAGGTCTCCAGACTGCCCTGGGACTTTTTGTTCTTTTGCCTCCAGACTTTCAGGGTGAGATTCATCGTGTAATGTTCCATATATTAGATTGCTATGTGGCGCTTTTGTTTTTTAAATAGTTCAGATAATTTTTATACCTGATCTTTTTTTTGTCTTTTGGATCAAAATTATACCAATAGATCCAGGCTGTCCTTTGTTGACCCGAACGCAACCGTACGCTGGTCTTTTTCCGTATGAATTCTGTCTCCTTTCCTGCCGGTCCGGGAATGCCTTCATATTTGTCCAGGATCTTTAATACCCGTTCCGGCTCAGTCAACAGGAACAGGTCCCCTATTACTTCGGATCCTTTATTGTCCCTGATAGCCCCCGGATACCTGCCCAGATCATAGAGCGTGGCCCCTATTTTTGCCTGTCCCACATACTGCAGGTGATCATTGACCCTGTTTTTTAATTTCAGGTCATAATTCTTGCGCAGTGTACCATATACGAATAAGTAGTCAGGCATAGCTAAGCATATTCCAAAAGAACTTTCAGCATTTCAAAACTGTACTGACTGATCCATTTCTGGCAGTCCGCATCTGCTTTTATCTTGCTTAAATAATAGCCAAATACATCGGATACCTGTTCCCCGGTCAGGTGTCTCCTGGCATATAAGACCGCGATGAATTCGAAGAAGTTAAGAAAATCGGTGAACTTCTCTTCGTTCATTTCCCGGGACTGCTGGTCTTCCGCCATCAATTTTTCGTGAAGCCGGCCGTATTCCAGCCAGCCCCGCACTTCCTTATAGGTAGTGTTCTCGAAGAACTTTTCAAACAGGGACTTCAGCCATTCAGCCTGTTTGAGCTTTGTCTGGGTCCTGTAGTTCAGGACGGTGATCGCTATTGCCACCACCGCTGCGATGGCGGCGGCCAGCTTGATCAGCCATTCCAGCATCGCTACCCAATAGATGGTCGTGATTGTCGGCATATAGATAAGGTTTACGATCCTGTTTATTTATAGCTCCGCTGGCTGGGATGGGCCACTTCAAACTCCAGGGCTTCTTTATGCAGTTCCCATTGGCTGTCGGCCTTGTATTCCCAGGCTGCTACAAAAGCAAAGTTCTCATCGTCGCGTTTTGCCTCTCCGTCCTCTGTCTGCATTTCTTCCCGGAAGTGGCCGCCACAGCTTTCCCGGCGTTGCAGCGCGTCCATGCACATCAGCTCACCGAGCTCAATAAAGTCGGCAACACGGCCGGCCTTATCCAGCTCAGGATTGAACTCTTCTATATCACCGGCGACGCGGACATCCCGCCAGAATTCGGCCTTGAGGGCGCGGATCTCTTCAATGGCTTCTTTTAGTCCGGCTTCGTTGCGGGCCATGCCGCATTTATCCCACATGATCTTCCCTAATCGTTTATGGAAGCTTTCAGGACTTTGAGAGCCGTTGATATTTTTTAACTGGCTGATCCTTTCGGATACGGCTTTCTCAGCGGCCTCGAAGGCCGGATGAGAAACGGGAATGCTTGCTGTGCGGATCTCGTTTGCCAGATAGTTGCCGACGGTGTAAGGGATGACAAAATAGCCATCCGCCAATCCCTGCATCAGTGCGGAAGCGCCCAGGCGATTGGCGCCGTGGTCGCTGAAATTGGCTTCTCCCAGGGCGTACAAACCGGGAACGGTGGTCATCAATTCGTAGTCCACCCAGAGACCGCCCATGGTGTAGTGGACGGCGGGATAGATACGCATAGGGGTGCTATAGGGGTCCTCTCCTGTGATCTTATTGTACATATCGAAGAGGTTGCCGTATTTTTCTTTTACCACATCTACCCCATGGCGCCGGATCTCTTCTGCGGAAGGATTATCGATGCCGTGTTTGCGGCATTCTATTTTGCCATACCGGTCGATGGCTGAAGCATAGTCAAGGTAAACGGCCTGTTTGGAAGAGCCGACCCCATAACCGGCGTCACACCTTTCCTTGGCGGCACGCGAGGCTACGTCACGAGGCACCAGGTTCCCAAAGGCAGGGTATCTTCTTTCCAGGTAATAATCTCTTTCTTCTTCCGGAATTTCATTGGCCTTGCGTGTATCGTTCTGTTTTTTGGGCACCCAGATCCTGCCGTCATTGCGAAGGGATTCCGACATCAGGGTCAGCTTGGACTGGTGGTCGCCCGTAACTGGGATACAGGTAGGGTGGATCTGTGTAAAACAGGGGTTCCCGAAATAAGCGCCTTTTTTATGTGCCTTCCAGGCGGCGGTGACATTGCTGCCCATTGCGTTGGTGGAAAGGTAGAATACGTTGCCATACCCCCCGCTGCCTATTAATACGGCGTGGCCGAAATGTCTTTCCAGCTGGCCTGTGATGAGGTTACGGGCGATGATGCCCCGGGCCTTGCCATCGATGACCACGACGTCCAGCATTTCATGGCGGGTAAACATTTCTACATTGCCGAGGGCCACCTGTCTTTCCAGCGCCTGGTAAGCTCCGATCAACAATTGCTGGCCCGTCTGTCCGGCTGCATAGAAAGTGCGTTGTACCTGTACACCTCCAAAGGAACGGTTGCTAAGCAGACCGCCGTATTCACGGGCAAAGGGCACGCCCTGCGCCACGCACTGATCGATGATGTTAGCGCTGACCTCGGCCAGGCGATGCACATTGGCCTCACGGGACCTGTAATCGCCTCCCTTTATTGTATCGTAGAAAAGACGGAATGTGCTGTCGCCGTCATTCTGGTAATTCTTGGCAGCGTTGATCCCACCCTGTGCAGCGATACTATGTGCACGCCGGGGAGAATCCTGAAAGCAGAATGCTTTCACCTTATAGCCCATTTCACCGAGGGACGCGGCCGCGGAAGCCCCGGCCAGCCCGGTACCGATGATGATCACTTCAAGGCTGCGTTTGTTGGCGGGATTCACCAGTTTCACATGTCCTTTATAGTCTTCCCATTTCTTATCTAAAGGTCCGGCAGGAATTTGTGATTTGAGCATGACTACTGATATTGGTTCTGACAATTATTAGTTTATTTTTTTCTTGCAGATGCGGGTGCTTACTGGACCCAGTTAAAATACATCGATACAGGCATCATGGCAAATGCCAGGGGTACAATAATGGAGAACCCGATGCCAACGGCATTGATCAGATGGATATAACGGCTGTTAGAAAGTCCCAGCGAGCGGAAGGCGCTCTGAAATCCATGCAGCAGGTGATAGGCCAGGGAGAGACAGGCCACTACATAGAGGATAACGACCCAGCCGGTAGTAAAGGTCTCTTTCATGAGACTATAGAGATCATGCACAGGGATATTGTTCTCATATGTCACTTCGGACATATCTGAAAAACGGGAAGGTATCCAGAATTGTTTCCAGTGAATGATCAGAAAAATGAGCACAATGGAGCCCAGCAGTCCCATGGAGCGGGAATACCATTTGCTGCCTTTATTGCCCATCGGCACGGCATATTTAACGGATCTCTTCTGCCTGTTTTTGATTTCCAGCGACAGGCCTTGTATAATGTGTATAAAAAACCCGATGAATAATCCCACTTCCAGGATGCGGATCACTACGGTGGCCCCCATGAAGTGGGCGGCTTTGTTGAACATCTCGCCGCCATCCATCGCCCAGATGCAGGCGTTGATGCCCACGTGCACTACCAGAAAGGAGATCAGGAATATTCCTGTAAGACCCATTACAAATTTTTTGCCTACGGAAGAAGTAAAGAATTCAGACCATTTCATATGTAACTGCGGTTATTATAATGAAATCGAACCCGGGCTATCCGCGGGATCATGCTATAGGATGCCCGCGCAAATTTAGCACAGGAATGCTTTCAAAATCTTTTTGTTTTAACTTTTTTGTCCTTTGTAGTCAAGGTAAAAGGGCTGTTTCGCTGTTGTTTAGTATATTAGCCGCCAAAATCGGGCTTTAAGCCGGAGCAACTGGCCGTTGAAAAAACAGCAATCGCCGTTGTAGAACGCCTTTTTATAACAATTTCTTGCTGGAAAGGCGGATTAAAATAAATGATATACGCAATGAGCAAACACGAAGAAGACTTTGAAGCAAACCTGGCGGGCGACGAAGGGCAAAGTGAGGAAAGCAAAAGCGGATGGTTCAGGCGCATCAAAAAAGGCATCCTGACAAGTACGGCTGAAAAAAAAGAGACTCCTGAAGGGCTATGGACAAAATGCCCGAATTGTAATTATATATGTACGGTAACGGAATTAAGGGAAAATTTGTTTGTTTGTCCCAAATGTAATCATCATCACCGGATAGGCAGCGCCGAGTATTTCGATATATTGTTTGATGAGGGGAAGTATGAGATATTGTTTGAGAACATCCGTTCCAAGGACTTTTTGCATTTCACCGATCTGAAGTCTTATCAGAAAAGACTGGAGGAAACCTGGAATAAAACGGATATAACGGACTCTATCCGCGTGGCCGCAGGAGAAATGAAGGAGCATACCATCGTAGTGGCCTGTATGGATTTTGAATTTATCGGCGGATCACTGGGCAGCGTCATGGGAGAGCGGATCTCCAGGGCGGCGGATCATTGCCTGGAGCATAAAGCGCCCCTGCTGATCATTTGCAAGTCCGGAGGCGCCCGTATGATGGAAAGCGCCTTTTCGCTGATGCAGATGGCAAAGGTATCGGGTAAACTGTCACAATTGACGGACGCGAAGATCCCTTATATATCTCTGTTGACCGACCCGTCTTTTGGCGGTGTTTCCGCCTCCTTCGGTATGCTGGGTGATCTGAATATCGCTGAGCCCGGCGCCCTGATCGGATTTGCCGGCCCCCGTGTCATCAAGGAGACTATTAAAAAGGATCTTCCGGAAGGCTTCCAGCGAAGTGAATTCCTGCTGGAGCATGGATTCCTGGATTTCATTGTAAGCCGCAAGGAGCTGAAAGAACGGCTGGCCACGTTGATAACCTTGTTCAAGGGATAAGAGACCCTGTATATGAGTGAGATAAAGAACAGATCAGCCTATCATGACTATTTCATCGAAGACAAATACGATGCGGGGATGGTATTGGCCGGGACGGAAGTAAAATCTATCCGGGACGGAAAAGTGAATTTTGTAGACAGCTTCTGTACCTTCCACCAGGGGGAGCTCTGGCTGAAGAATATGCATATTGCCGAATACAGGTTTGGCACCACGAATAATCATATAGCCGTCCACGACCGGAAGCTGCTGCTGACCAAAAGAGAATTACGCAAGCTGGAGAATAAAATGAAGGAAAAAGGTTATACCATCGTACCCTTACGGATCTTTTTTAATGAAAAGGGGTATGCCAAGCTGGAAATTGGCTTAGGCAAGGGTAAAAAGCAATACGACAAACGGGAGACCCTAAAGCAAAGGGATACCCAAAAAGAGATCAAACGGTACCTCGCTAAATAACCCGGATCATCGGTCTCCCACCCCATCCGGACATCTTTCTGTAAAGCTGGCATGAATATTTCAATTCTCAAGGGGGTGAATTTCCATTTTCGAATGGTTATATTATCTTCGTATCACCCCTTAGTCACCTGATGCAAAGAATATTATATATATTTTGCCTTTTGGCATCTTACGAGTTGTCCGCACAGACAGCCACCGGTTCCTGGTATGGAAGGGCCGATGTGGAGATGGCTGGTATGCATAATAATTATCTCACCGAATTGGTGATCAAGCAGAAAGGCAATAAGATAGAAGGTATTTTCAGCTATTATTTCAGAGACAAATACCAGAGCTTTTTTATCCACGGGCGTTATAATCCCCAAACGCGGGAGGTCATCATCGAGAATATCCCTATTATTTATTTTAATTCGAATTCAACGGTCAACAGCATCGACTGTAATACTAATTTTATAGGGGTCATCATCCGATCGAAAGTGCAGAGCTCTTTAAAAGGAGCTTTTTATCATGAGGAACGATATAAGTATACGTGTCCCGATCTCAAAGTGACCTATACGCTGGATCGTGAGGACAAGAACCAGGACAGTGTGCTGCAGGCAGCCACTGCAGCGAGCACACATGCCAGGATCTGGAAGCCCCAGGCAGATGATGTGGTGGTGGATGTTGCCAGAAATTCCACGCCGGACCCTGTCCGGGCGGTGTTGCCTGCGGCGGTAGACACTGCGGCGGATCAGCCGAAGTCCCCGGCTAAGGATACGGTTGTTGCGGCTGCGAACAGTAAGGCCGTTGACAGTCCTGTCATAGCCGTTGTCAAGGTGGACGCTGCCGCCTTAATAGCGGCCGCAGACAAGCAGAAAATAGCCGAGTCCTTTACGAAGAGGAAAGCGGCCCTGAATAAGGACCTGGAAGTGGAGTCTGATTCTGTCAGGCTTACTTTTTATGATAATGGGGAAATAGACGGGGACAGTATTTCTGTGTTCGTG
>Ga0206922_1015_pt1 | contig 58079 bp, 49 predicted proteins | sample Alteio_BWOrgHeat_63_FD_152976 | JGI IMG/M metagenome (GOLD analysis project Ga0206922, IMG submission 152976) | Enriched cells from forest soil in Barre Woods Harvard Forest LTER site, Petersham, Massachusetts, United States -... | ecosystem: Environmental > Terrestrial > Soil > Temperate forest >... | reverse complement strand
GATTTGCCAATAATCCCTCCCAAAGATATTACCAGCCCATTAAGTCGGATCATTATTTTAAAACCTAAAACAATTTGGTATGTCAAACAAGCCTAACATCGTTCTCGTGCACGGAGCATGGGCAGATGGTTCCAGTTGGAGTAAACTTATTCCCATTTTAGAGGAAGCCGGCTTTAATGTGGTGGCAACACAGCAAAATTTGCTATCCCTCGCCGATGATGCGGAAATAGCCCGCCGTACCATCGAAGCACAGGAAGGTCCCGTATTACTGGTCGGACATTCCTATGGCGGCGCCATTATTACAGAGACCGCCCACCTATGCCCGAATGTGATCGGGCTTGTCTATATCGCCGGTTTTGCCCTTGACCTGGGAGAAAGCCTCGCCATCCTGTCATCCAGCGGCCCGGTAGCGCCTCCCGGTGCGGCCGCCATACGTCCTGATCAATACGGATCGCTCTGGATAGACCGGAAAATGTTTGCAGACAACTTTTGCCAGGATCTTGATGAAACAGAAGGCCATACAATGGCAGCCACCCAAAAACCGCTTTCCGTAGCCTGCTTCGAAGGAAAAGTGACCAACGCCGGTTGGAAAAACTTACCCTGCTGGTACCAGATCTCTTCTGAAGACAGGATGATCCCACCCCAGGCTGAGCAATTTATGGCCCAGCGGATCAACGCAAAGACCATCACCCTGCCCTCCAGCCATGTCACCATGCTCTCACATCCGGAAGAAGTGGCGGAATTTATAGAAAGCGCCGCAGAAGAGCTTGCCGCATCAACAACGGCAACGACATCCGCGCATTTATAGATAACATCCTCTTTCTGAATATTTTCTTCGACAGATCATATACACAGGTCCCGTTATTAAACAACGGGACTTTTCCTCTTCCCCCCAGCCCATTTTCAATAGGAATTTATAAAAAATTCCTTATAAAGCGCTGAATATGTACCTCCTGGAGCATAACATTATCCCAATTTATACGTTAAAGTGGGTAGTACAGCTACATATAACGTACCTTTGACCTGTAAAAACAAAAAAAACGACTATTATGAATGAAGGAAAGGCTGTTGTGCTTTGGACAAAATATCTCCCCGCTATCAGGATCCTGCTAAAAAAGGCTGTGACCGTAGAACAGCAGATGACCTTCAGTAAGATCGAACTGATGTCCGTGGATAATAGAAAAAATGCCAACTTTTCCTTCAATTTAGAGATCTCGAACGGCAAAGTCGAAAACAGCATAGGCGTCCCCGCAATGGGCAAAGACCTCTTCAATGTATTGAATGGTGATCTGATCGTTAGAAACTTTATGCTCGATAAAAAGATCATGATCCAGATGTCAAGGCAATCCCTGTTGACATTCAGATGTAACTGACCATTTATCTTTTATGACCACTCCAGCAGGACCATCATTGAAGGCCAGGGCGGAGGCTTTTAGCTCCCTGCATCAACGTAAAGGCATCTTTGTTGTGCCCAATCCCTGGGATGCCGGTTCAGCAAGAGTATTAGAGCTCCTCGGGTTTAAGGCATTGGCCACCACCAGCGCAGGTCTTGCCTGGTCCCTGGGAAAACCCGATGGATACGCTTCTGTCACCCGCGCAGAAACCTTACAAAACGCCCAAAGTATCATCGCCGCCACCAGCCTGCCCGTATCGGCCGATCTTGAAAACGGCTATGGCGATGACCCGGCCATCTGCTCCGAAACCATTTTGCTGGCTGCCAAAGCAGGCCTCTCCGGAGGGTCCATCGAAGACGCCACCGGCAGGGCCGGTGATCCCATTTACCCCTTTGAACAGGCCGTAGCACGCGTAAAAGCCGCCGTTGCAGCCGCACGAAGCTTACCCCATCCCTTTACGCTTACCGCAAGAGCCGAGAACCTCATCCACGGAATACCGGATCTTACCGATACCGTAAGACGGCTGGAAGCATTTGCCGATGCAGGCGCAGATGTGTTATATGCACCCGGTTTAAGAACCCGCGAAGAAATAGAGACCATCGTAAAAGCCGTAGCGCCACGCCCGGTAAATGTCGTCATGGGCTTCTCAGGCAACAGCTTTTCATTGAATGAGCTGGAAGACTGGGGCGTAAAACGGGTAAGCCTGGGCTCCTCCCTCGCAAGAGCCGCCTATGGCGCCTTTTTCAGGGCCGTAGAAGAGATCCTTCAAACGGGTACATTCACCTATTCGAATGAGGAAAAGCCTTATACAGATATAAATAAATTATTCAATACCAACGGACCAACCCCATAATTTTGGCCCAACATTAACCCCTTTTATGCGACCCGTACATTTCTGTCTCATTATCTTTTCGTCCTCCCTGTTATCCTGTGTCAGCACCGGGAAATATAAAGCCATGCAGCAACAGGCACAGCAAAACGACTCGCTGTATATATGGTCACAACGTACATTAAAGGCCTGTCAGGACGCCAACAACGACCTCAATAAACAAAAGGTAAAATTGCAGGACCAGGAAAATGACATGCGCCTGGAAATGAACGCCACAAAAGAAAATAACACCCAGCTGAGGAAACAATTACAGGACCTGTCAGCGCTCAGCAGCGCCCAGGCGGAGAGTATAAAGAAGTCATTTGATAATATGGGCGCCAGGGATTCCTATCTCCAGGACTTGCGATCAGCCCTCGCACACCGGGATTCAATGAACCTGGCCGTAATAATGGAGCTGAAAGCCACCATGGGCGGCTTTAGGGAGGAGGACGTCAGTATAAAGCTGGAAAAAGGCGTAGTTTATGTCGATCTTTCCGATACCCTGTTATTCAACAACGACAGCAATAGCTACACGCTGAATGATAAGGCAAAGTCCGTATTGGGCAGGCTGGGAAGGGTACTAAACGACCACTCCAGTGTTGAATTTATGGTCGAAGGGCATACAGACAGCATTTCCTATCCGCTGGACTCATTGACATCGCAAGACCATTGGGACATCAGTGTCAAACGCGCCACCGCCCTGGTCAAGGTATTACAAAACGAATACAACATATCTCCTATACGTATGACGGCTGCCGGACGCAGCGAATATGTTACAGTCGCCGCTAATGACACACCCGAAGGACGGGCCGCTAATCGTCGCACCAGGATCATCATTCTCCCTCAATTAGACCAGCTGTTAAAGGTCTTGGAACACGGTTAAGCAATTATACTTATCGCCAGGTAAGTTTACCAATGAACAACAAAGATCGGGTGCGCCATTTTTAGGTTCGCACCCGCATCTGATGCATCTTTGTTCTGTCAAAAACAACGCAGCCGTACCCTGACCCTGTATCGAAGTTCCAATACCCTAAACCCCGGCCCGTTTGCCCACCCTACGAAAACTGATCCAATTCTCTGAAAAACCTCCGATTAGCTTTGGAGGTTTTTTCGTTTTATCCCCCTTCACCGGACTTAGTAATTTATTAATACCGCCACGTAGTCCATTGCCGCCTTTTAGCTGTCTTTTATTGTAAACTAGTCTAATGATAAACAAAGTCGTCATCTATATCGGATTATGGTTAATAGCAGCAGGCTGCATCAGTAACGCTGCCCTGGGTCAGTCAAATCACAGCAATCCATGGGCGCCCACAGACATCGGCCCCCTGCCTCCTATCGCCAGCCTTAACGACGGCGTTTGGCTCAAGGGGGACCTCCACCTGCACTCTGCTCACAGTAAGGACGCCAGCAATAATTCCGTCGGAAAGATCATTGCTTTCTCTTTGTCCGTCGGTATGGATTACATCTGTATCACCGATCATGATAACCATGTGGGCGGCGACGTCGCACATAACACCTGGGCCGACCCCGAATTTAAGTCAGACTCCCTCCTGTTGCTGTACGGTGGCGAATGGACCACGACGCGCGGCCATGGCAATGTATTCTCAGCAAGGCCCTATGACCACCAACGGTTGTACGATGTTCGCGATCAGCGCGACGTGGTCATCGGGGCGATAAAAAAAGAGTTGGGTATCCATCTGTCGGCCAACCATCCCAGCGGAAAAGATCATTTCGGGTTTTCCTATGATATGGTCAACTCCATCGAAGTCTGGAACTCCGCCATCTGGTCAAAGAACGCCAATGCCATCATGATCTGGGATGATATGTTATCCTCGGGCCGTAAGCTGACAGGCAGAGGCGGCAGCGACTCACACCATGGCACGCCCACCGGATCAGAGCAGCCAACAAAGAACACATACCAGGCCAGGGCCAACTACGTTGGAACGCCCACCACCTGGGTTTTTGCTACTTCACGAACCCTGCAGGCGGTCGTAGACGCCCTCACAAACGGACGGGTCTGCGTCAGCGCAAATCCCTATGCGCCCCGTGTCGAATTTTATGCAGACCTCGACCAGGACGGCAAGATGGATATGATGATGGGCGATAATACAAAGGCTACAGGCAAACCCGTCAAATTCCGCGTTCAGCTGACAGGTCATACTGTGGCAGATTCCACCTATACCATCAAAATAGTAAAGAATGGAGATGACTTCCGCACCTTACAGGCCACCGGCAAAATGCCCATGGTGGAGTTCACTGATACGCCGGCAACCATCGGCCGGACATACTATCGCGTAGAGGTAGAAGGACCCGCTACAGCCTATCCACAGGTTCCCCTGTCTTCAACGCTAAGCGGGAATATGGTCGGACTGTCAAATCCCATCTACTTCAATTTTGATCCCAACTTTTGAACAGGATCTTTCCCAGCCTTCGCATCTCGGGAAAATACCACAACAAACGTAGATTTTGCTACTTCTGCTCTTTTTACCCGATGGACCTTTGTAATACAAATAAAACAAAGAAAAATGAAAGTTATTGTAACAGGTTCATTGGGAAACATAAGCCAGCCACTCACAAAAGAGCTGGTGCAAAAGGGACATGAAGTTACGGTCATCAGCAGCAAACCCGAAAAGAAAAAAGACATTGAAGCATTGGGCGCCGCCGCTGCCATCGGCTTAATGGAAGACGTCGATTTTCTTACAACCACCTTTACCGGCGCAGAGGTAGTATATTGTATGACGCCGCCGACGCTCTTTACTGAGCCTGATCGGGTAGCCTATTACAAAAAAATTGGCAATAATTATGCGCAGGCCATTCAACGGGCGGGAATAAAGCGCGCAATTCATCTCAGCTCTTATGGGGCTGATCTGGACAAAGGCACAGGGCTCATTCTCGGTGCTCATCATGGAGAGGTTATCCTGAACGAATTGCGGGAAACAGTCGTTACACATATCCGTCCTGCTTATTTTTACTACAATTTATTTAGCTTCGTAGATATGATAAAAGGTCAGGGCTTCATAGCAGCAAACTACGGTGGAGAGGACAAGATCGTAATGGTCTCCCCCATTGATATTGCTGCCGTCATTGCCGAAGAAATTACAACACCTTCTATCAGGAACAAGGTTCGGTATGTCGCCAGCGACGAACTTACGGGCAACGAAATTGCCGGTATCCTGGGCGCCGCCATTGGAAAGCCGGATCTGAAATGGATGGTCATCACTGACCAGCAAATGCAAAGTGGTTTAGAAGCCAGTGGAATACCGGCAACGCTTGCCGCTGATTTTGTTGAGATGTTTGCCAGTCTTCATAGCGGCGCATTGTCAAAAGATTATTATCTGAACAAGCCGGCAGTTATGGGTAAAGTAAAGCTCACAGATTTTGTAAAAGAATTTGCAGGAGCATTTAAACAATGACGAATACTTCGAAATATGGCAAGCGTACAACCTCATCGGATTAAAACCATCAGCGACTATCATCAGTTGATGGAGCTTTCCAGACCGGAACATCCGCTGGTCAGTGTAGTGAAATTTGAATCCATTAAACATTTGCCTGGTAAACAGTCAATAAACCTGGTCATGGATTACTACTCCATCGCATTAAAAAGGAATTTTAATGGTCAGATGAAATACGGCCAGCAGGAATATGATTTTAATGAAGGTATAATGACATTTATGTCCCCTGGCCAGGTTTTTCGGATTGAGGTTGATCAGGATCAGCAATTACAACATTCGGGGTGGATGTTACTCATCCACCCCGATTTTCTCTGGAATACGCCTTTGGCGAAAAAGATAAAGCACTACGAATATTTTGATTACTCGGTAAATGAGGCCCTGTTTCTTTCAGAAAAGGAAGAGGCCACGATCATAGGCATTATGCAAAACATCGAGCAGGAATATCATTCGAATATTGATAAATTCAGCCAGGATGTGATCATTGCCCAATTGGAATTATTACTTACTTATGCAGAAAGATTTTATAATCGCCAGTTTATAACAAGAAAAATAACCAATCATAAGATCCTGGACCGGCTGGAAAAAATGCTTGAAGAATATTTTAACAACGATGATTTAATAAAAAAAGGGCTGCCAACCGTTCCATACCTTGCCGGATCATTAAATATATCGCCTAATTATTTAAGCGGTCTGCTTAAAATGTTGACGGGGCAGAGTACAAAACAACACATCCACGACAAGCTGATTGAAAAGGCAAAAGAGAAATTGTCCACTACCGATCTATCCGTAAGCGAAATTGCCTACGAATTGGGGTTCGACCGTCCCCAGTCTTTCAGTAAATTATTCAAGACAAAAACCAGCCTTTCGCCTTTGGAATTCAGGCAGTCATTTAATTAGTGTCTGTATGTGGCGTCTCACCAGGATGGTCCGCTGCCCCCTCCTCCAACTGCCCTTCACCGCTGGGCTGAGTCCCGCCCTTCTTCAGACCCAGCTTCCGCTTAAACCACGCACCCATCCCGGCAAATGCCAACACGATAAACTTCCAAAAAGGCGCTAGGAATTTCGCTATAAGTGCAAAAAGTCCGGCCTTGGCCAACAGTTTGCCGGCTATAAGTCCCCCAATCGTCCAGGCAGCCACATTATCCATCTTGGGATTAAAATCAAAATAGGAATTTCCTTCCGTAAAGCTTGCAACGCTTAGCACCTTTGCTATATCCTTATTGACACGAGGCAGGTCGTACATCTTTCCTACTGCATTCAATGACACCATACCTTTTCTGCCCAGGATCCTTATCTCATAGTTCAGCGTATTGTCCCCGTCCCCCTCACCAAATTTCAATTCTTTGGCCCAATGAAGGATCTTTTTTTGTCCATCATAATAGGGCTTTTGCGCCCAGCCTACCAGGTGTACGGCGGGATACCCCTCTTTTACACGTTTCTCATTTTCAGCCTTTTCGCCCTCCTGGATATTTTTCAACAGATCGTCATAATTGATCTTGTCAGCGTCTTCATCTTTTACATAACCTATCTCTTCATAGGTGATCACAAAGGCATAGTTGCTGTCCGATAAAGGGCCAGCATCCTGCGGAAAGATCATACCGATGACTTCCGACGAAGCTGATGCAGGATTGCCCCATAATTTTGTAAGTACATATTTGCTTTGGTCCTTATCAAGATATTTGAATCCTTCAGGAACATCCAGCACCACTTTCCCACCTTCGGGCTTAATTTTGCCGGTCTTATATGAAAGTGCGTTGTTAACGGAGTCCTTAAGATGCGCTAAGGCCTTTTCATACATTTCCGTCGAGTCTACCGGAGTTTTTGCATTTGCGCATATGGATAGCAGGATCAAAGGAAGAGTCAGGAGTTTAAGGGTCATTTTTTTGGTACAATATGTAAATTTTTACTTAAAAAAGGAAGCCCTGAGCTCAATTTCCAGGCTAATTCTGGCAAAAAAACACCTTCCTGCCCTCCTTTTCGTCTTGATATATTAATGCCATCTTATATGATATCCGTATCTTTATTTCATCATCTCATTTTCCCTCCGTCCATCAATACAACATCCGTCAATCATGCAACAAAAATCAAAATGCGGAACCCGCAGCCTATAAAAATAAATTCTCAGGCAAATATGAAAGCCGCATCATCACAGGTGGCATCGGACATAATCTTCCACAAGAGGCGCCAAAGGACTTTGCGCAGGCCATTGTTGATGTCGACAAGTTTTGAGTTGTTTGAAATATCCAATGAGTTGTTTGCCCCGGATAATAACAGAGGCTTTTGAAGCTCCTAATTTTACATCATAAATCAAAAATGATGGAAACGATCGAAGTAACAAAAGCCTATATCGGAATGTGGATGACTGCGGACGGCTACATCCGACACGAGTTATTGCCTGGCGACAGGTATAATGAAGCCCGCGGAAAACGCAACAACGCCTACCAGGGGAGTTATAAAGTCACCGGAGATCATATTGAATACCTGGACGATACCGGCTTTACCGCAGACGGGGATTTTAAGGATGGGATATTATATCATGCAGGAATGGTGTTGTACAAGCAGGAGATCTTACCATGAACGGCCCCTTTGCTGCGTGCCATCTAAAAGACCTGGATATCGACCTGTTACAGAAAAGGTTTCCGAACAAGTCGATATTCAGGATAATACTTATTGAAGGCGGGGAATGCAGGCTTTGCTTTTCACACTTTTCAGAATTTAGTTCAGGAGATAAGCTGGTAAAAAGCGGCATTGCTTACCTGTGTGTTTTTGAGGGATCATTTCTTTCGGGGTTACTCAGAAAAAGGATATTAGAGCTGCCTATGTTTGCACCCGACCGTAGTATAGAATATGTTCTCTCTGAGCAGGATCATGAAAATGCGATCCAACTCTTTCTGAAAATGATCCATGAGCAGCATTCCTCCTACCAATACAAGTTTGATCTGATCCGAACTTACCTTACACAAATGTTACACTTGGTAATGAAGATGGGATAGTTATTTCCTTTTTCGCCGGATAAGCAAAATAGTTGCAAATACCAGCAGCAAGGCAGGCAGGACCCAGACAGTGATGATCTTGTAGGCCTCCACCTGGTTGGCGTTTACCTTCAGGTGCTTGTCATTTGCATCCGGCCTGCTGGCGTCGATGGGATATTCACCATAGCTCAGCCAGCTGAACAGACCCGAACTAAAGATGAAATTAGCCACCTGTGTATTTTGCCTTCCCAGTTCCACATGGCTCATAAAATCCGCATCCCCTGTGACGACAATACGCTGTTCCTTACCGTTGATCTTCCTGGTCAGGCTCAATGCAGTGGGAACAGACGTTCTTATATCTCCATTGGCGGCGGAAAAGAGGATCTCAGCAGAATCCGCTACCACCCTGTCCTTTCTAATCCAGCTATACTTCGCATCGGTCATCAGCAAAGGTTTTATTTCAAAGGCGCCGGTGTCAGTATAGACAAGGCCGGTAGCCCCTGGCATGGATACAGGCACGCTGTCCTTAAATCTTCTCATCATATACTTAGTAAAACCAGCAGCAGCAGACGTTATGAACGGCAGCGCCAGGTCCGGAGAGAAGTCCTTGCTCTCCTGCACGATGGTTCCATCCATCAGCCGGACACCCAGCCCTTGTAAAAGGGGATTTAAAATGGCCTGCTTACCCGGCTCGCCTGCGATCAATAAGTTCCCACCCTTGTCTATATATGCCTGGATCTTCGACAAGGCCTCAGCACTCAGGCTGGTCCTGGGGTCCGCGATCACCAGGGTGGAAACATCGGCCGGTATATCCTGGTTGGTCAGGGAAATAGTTTCCAGATCGAAGCCCTGGTTTATCAGTGCATACCGGAATGAAACCAGCGTGGTCAGCGCCTTATAGTTCCTATCACCTATCTTATCGATACTTCTTTCCAGGTCGCCCGTCAGAAATGCCACTTTAGGTAGTTTGGCATTCAGCAGTCGCTTAAGGGCTGCGCCGACCTCCGGTTCACGGGGAAAGACCTCATCGTCATCGAATATACGTAAGAGAGTGGTCCTGTCCTTATATTTCAGCTGCATGACATACCGGTTCAGCTCGGGCCTCAGGTCAATGATCTTACGGATCTCCTCCGGCGACTTAACCGCTGACAGCTTCATCTTCCAGTTCTTCATGTTCGCTTCGGCCTGGTCTTTCGCAGTCCTGCCAGGCGGGAACCTGTATAAATAGGGGGCATCCAGGGACGAGTCATAATAGTTGACATAATTAAACTTAATATCAGGCTTGAACCTCATGTAGGACTCCCATCGTGCCAGATCTTCGTTACGGCCCTCCGGCAATCCGAAAGTAGCGAATTGACCTGCTACGTTATTGTAGACTGTTACCTCCAGCGGCTCCTTTCCCAGCTCGCTGATGATCTTCTGTGTAGTGGGCGTAATCGTTCGGGATTGGCCGGCGGTTACGTCGGCATACCCGATCAGGGCGGGTCGCGAGCTCAGATAGCCCAGCAGCAATGCCGAGACGACGACAAGAACATATCTGCCTGTCTTCACAAGGGCCGGCCTGGATTCCCTGTCCCCCTTCAGCTTAAAAATGCTGAGGGCTAAAAACATACAGATGATGATCAGGAAATAGAGCACATCCTTGGTAGTGATCAGTCCGAACAACATATTTCCCGTACGACCCGAAAGAGAGAGAAAATAGGTCAGGTCCCTCACGAAGTCTATACTCTGCCATAGCTTTCCGATATAGCTCAGAATGCCGATCATGACAAAAGTGCTCACCGCCGCCACGACCTGGTAAGTACTAAGACAAGACATGAAAAGCCCGATGGCCGAATAAGCACATAGCAGCAGGTAAAATCCAAGGGCGGAAGAGAGCAGCATCCCATAATCCGCATGGTCGATATGGAACATACCGGACACCAGGAAAATGCCTGCAATGCACACCAGCACGAGGCTATAGATCATCATGGCAAGATATTTCCCAAAAATGATCTTCTGGACATTTACAGGTGAGGAATACAGCAGCTTGATCGTTCCTCCATTGAACTCCCGGCTGATCAATCCCATGGTAAGCAGTGGGATATAGAGATAGAGCTTCTCCATTACGCTGCTGAACAACCCGTCGCTTCCTCCGAAGATCCTTACCGTCAGCTGGTTCGACACATGAAAGCCATACCCGCCAATTTCCTGCGTATTTGAAGCCTGAACCAGCAGAGAGGTATAGGCCAACGCGCACTGAATGAGAAAAACAATCATCAAAAACCAGGCAATAGGTGAATAGAACAGGTTACGCAGCTCTGTTCTTGCAATTTTATAAATGATCTTCATGAAATATTATTGAGATGATTTAGTTGACAATTGTTTGAATACCTCGTCGAGCGCGCTTTTATCAAGACTGATCTCTCTTAGCCCCCAGCCATGCTGTACGCTGGCTGCCACCAGCCTTTCAGTGATATCCTGGTCCCCATTGAAGTATACCCTGATCTGTCTCTCCGTCCGGAACTCCACCTTGCTGACCCCCCGGACCTTTAACAGCTCCGCCTCGGATGGAGGATTCTCCAGGTACATCAGCACACTGTGCGGCTCCACATAATTATTGAAGGCATCCATCGTGTCGGAGAAGACGATCCTTCCGGACTCTATCATTTTGATCTCCTTGCACAGGACCTGTACTTCGGAAAGGATATGGGAGGAAAAAATGACGGCCCTGTCGACGGCTATCTCCTTGATCAGCGCCCTTACTTCGATGATCTGGTTGGGATCAAGACCATTGGTCGGTTCGTCCAGCACCACCACCCGGGGCCTGTGAATGATCGCCTGTGCAATACCCACCCGTTGACGATAGCCTCCGGACAAATTGCCGATCAGCCGCTTGCTGAAATGCGTAATGCCACAACGCTCTTTAACATCGTCCAGCGCCGGCTTGATCTTTTCTTTCGCCATATACCGCAGGTCGGCGCAATAGATGAGATATTCATCCACGGTAAGGTCCATATACAAGGGCGGTGTCTGAGGCAAAAAACCAATCTCCTGTTTAGCCCTCTCCGGCTCTTCCCGAACATCGATCCCATTTATATAGACTTTCCCTTCCGTCTGGTTCAGCACCCCGCAAAGAATATTCATGGTGGTCGACTTTCCAGCGCCATTGGAACCGAGCAATCCCACGATACCAAACTCGTTGATCTCGATATTTATATCGCGGATAGCCCAGGAGTTGCCATATTTGTGGGAGAGATGTTCAATTTTAACAATACTGTTCATATGATGTGATGTATTTCTATTACTATCTATTTTTTCTGCTGGGCATCGGCGATCTTCTTGCCTATTATCTTTCCCGATACGGAATTCCTGATCCTTGGACTAAACCGGTTAAATTCAGGTTCCAGAGCGGCAAGATCCTTGGCCATGTTCGCTCTTCCCGCCCACATGGCAAAGGCTACATAACTATCGGGGTGCCCATTTACAAAGGCTTTCTGGATCTCGGTCCTTTTTATGGCCAATTTCTGGGCCTCGTCGCGAAGTGATTTAATCCCATCCTCATTCTTCTCAGCGTTGTATTGCTGGTATAAGCTATCCAGCTTTTTACCCTGGTCGCCGACCACCTTCAGATCTTTCATGAGCGGAATGAATTCAGCTTGCGATTGTCCCCCGGTGATGGTCGCGCCAGACACCCCACCCCTGCTGATCACGGTAGTTTTACCTGGATCAAGAAAAAAGTCCTGCACATCTCTGTCCGGGCGTCTGCTGTCGTTACCCGGGTTAAGCTCCAGTTCTGCATGCACCGGTTCAGCAATGCTGCCTTTCATTATGAATGAACCATCCTTAACTTCGGCTGAAACCCTGACCTCTTTATTGTCCGCGTCCTTGTAGATCAGCATTATTTTTCCTTGCTTATCATGCCCCAGGGTCCCCTGAATGGTATATGGCTGCTGCGCTTTGAGCTGAGTAACCGTAGAAAAGATGACGACAGAGGTAAAGATCCGGGATAGAATTGTTTTAAAGATCATAGTTAGCTTTTATGGATTATTAACAAAGTTTGGATTGGCCACCATGATGTTTGGGGGCAGTTGCATGACCATTCTTTCCGGCGGCATAGGATAAGTTGTGGTACCGCCCGCAATGGTATACATGGTATGTGTGTAGGTGGCTCCTGAATAGATCGGGTCGACAGAGAGTCGTCTCATGTCAAACCACCGGTACCCTTCTATTGCAAATTCACGCTCACGCTCTTCAATGATAAATTTGATCAGGGCGGTTTGATCTCCCGCTATGGCTGAAGGCACCGTTGCATCTGACGCAGGCATCCTGTTCTTTCTCAGGTATTCGACATCGCTCTGGGCGCCGGGCAAGTCGTTAAGGCGGGCTTTAACTTCAGCCCGCATCAGGTACAGATCGGAAAGCTGGAGCCCGACCCACGCATATTGCATCGCGTACTTGACGATCCTGCCGCCCGGAAGAGTGGGGGCATACATAAAATGGTCGGTATACAATTGAAGTCTCAGATCAGAGGATCCAAATAAAGCCTGCGTAGTGGGATTCAGCTCAAGCCCGTCAGTGCCAAACCCGTTACCATTGTAACCGCCGGCATTGAATGTTTTAGCAAGCAATGATTCGGTCATATTGGTGGGATCATTTCCGGGATAATTAGGTCCATACATCCCGGCTGGCAGAAAAGATCCCCCCGGCGCAAGCTCCACATTGTAATCATATAACCTCGGTGGCGTCGATATACCGGAGATATCGGTAAAAGCTGTATTGAACTGGGTTAACGCCTCGGAATTCTTACCCATAAAAAGATATACTTTGCCCAGTATCCCTTCAGCCGCCACCCTGGACATCCTTGTCCGGACGACATTTTGAACAGGAAGTGCAGGTATGGCTGCGGTGAGATCCTTAATGATAAAATCATACATTTCCTGCACAGTCCCCCTGGTGAAACTATTTTGAGATACATCGGCTGTTTCTATGATCGGGAAACCCGGGTCACTACTCGCAGTCGTGGCCATATAGGGCTTTCCATAAAAATTGATCAGCTGAAAGTTTATCCATGCCCTGGTTGCCTGGGCTTCTGCCAACAAACTCTTTTTCTGGTCATCTGTCCCCTCTGTAGAAGCCATCACCTCGTTGATGATCTTATTACACGTATATAGGTTGTTCACGTAATTTTCAAGTTCCCAGGGGGTATCTCCAACTTTATAAATGACCCCCTGGTATTGAAATAATTGTTTGGCGCTGGCGGTGGCGTATTGGAAATAGCTTTCCTCAGCGACAATATCATCACCCAGCAACAGCGTTGGCAGGCCGTTGGTATACTGATAGAACTTGATCGAGTTCATGATCAGGGTATAATCCGCAGTGGTAGTTGCTATCAGTTCCCCCTTGGGTACGACATGAAGGAAATCTTTTTTACAGGAGGACAATGCTCCTATAAGCAGCAATACCGGGATGATCTTATATATATTCCTATTCACTTTCTTAAGTTTTAGGTTGAATTAAAAATTTTGTCCTCTGGTCCATCAAAAGTTGATATTGGCGCCGATGCTGAAAGAATGCTTGAAGGGGGGGATCATCCTGAAACCCGCATTGTTGTACTCAGGATCTATATCCGCCTTATTGGCTTTCCAGACCATGAAATTAGTAGCCTGTATATAACAGCTTGCCGACGGGATCTTCACCTTATCCAGCAAAAGTTTCGGTAACTGATAAGCAAGGGTGATATCCCGCAATTTGCAATAAGAGGCGCTGACTACATTTGTACTGGCGTATCGGTAATAATCGAGATTCCTGGTCGAGGCAAGTGGATTTTCATTGGGAATATAGCCAGGAATATCTGTGTGGGCCTCATCACCGGTTTTTTGCCAGCGGTTTAAAAAATAGGAATTCACGTTGCCTCCAAAGGAACCCTGCGTTCCCGTGATCCTCCCCGAAAAAATGGTGTTGATGTCTTTACGCATCACATGCCCCAGACTATAGATCATATTGGCCGTTAAAGACAGCGCCTTGTACCGGAAGGTATTGCTGAGACCTCCATTGAAAACAGGGGTGGTGGTGCCTTTATAAATTATGTCCGCTGGTTGAGCAATGTTGGGATCCGAACTTATCTTTCCATCTGCCAGGCGTATTTGCGGATTACCGTTCTTATCCAGCCCTGCATAATTATAGGCGAACAAAGAAGCCATACTATAGCCCATCAAATAGGAAGAGCCTACTTTACCGATCGCTGTATTCAGGTAGGATGATATCGCAGCCGCATAAGAGACCAGCTTACTTTTATTATAGGCGAATGTTACGGAAGTAGTCCAGCTGAAATCCCGGTGCTGGATATTGGCGGATCTCAGCATAATTTCGATCCCTTTATTATTCAGCTGGCCAATATTACCTTTTACACTGGGAAACCCCGTCAGTGGGTTCGGTATGGTGGATCCCAAAAGATCGGTAGTTGTCTTCTGGTAAAGATCAATGCTGCCGCTTAGCCTGGATTGTAAGACCGAGAAATCGACGCCTTCGTTAAAGGTCTTAGTGCTTTCCCAGCTTAATTTTGCGTTACCAGGAGCGTTTATCACTACCCCTGTTCCTGCTATGGGTGCTGACATCCCCTGCTCCACCGATAATATATCCTCTACTGCAGCAGCCCCGATATAAGGTGAATTACCGGTGATCCCGTAGGTTCCTCTTAAAGCCAGATAGTTGATCCACCGTGTCGAAAGTAAAAAAGGCTCTTTACTGATGTTCCATTTACCGCCAATGCTATAAACCGGTTTATTCTGAGCGGAAACATCGGTTCCGATCAGGTTGCTGTGGTCCATCCTCCAGCTCGCGTCAAGGCTGTATTTGTCATTGAAGGTATAGCTGGCCAGAGAAAAGTAAGAGTTAAACCGGGAGGTTTCCTCCAGGCTAAGAAAAGGCAGCTGATTTAATACGCTTCTGAAGCTGGAAACGGCCCCGAATATGCCATTACTTAAGGCTTTATAGTCAATCGCCGCAAACGTCTGAAGATTCAGATCATACCCTCTAAGCGTTGTTGCAGTGCCCGCATTAACCTGTTCACGAGCCTCCTGGCCGAACTGCACATTCAAATGATCCTTGCCTCCCCTTAAAAGTCTATTGTATATTAATTGGTTCCTCACCACCCAGCTACGCTGGTCGGTGTTAGTTATGGTGTAGGTGCCGCCGGTGGTCGGCAAATAATAAACCGGCGCCGCACCGGGAGGCGCCACCGTAAAGCTCAGCAGTTGACTTCTAAGAGAATATTCTTTGCTATCATCATAGCTGGTGATGGTTCCCGGTGCTTTCTGATAACTATAAGTTCCCTCATAGCTCAGCCCCTTCATTATTTTAAAAGTTATTTCTCCCGTCAGGTTTATTGCCAGATTGTTTGTTTTTGTAAAACCATAATTTATCTCATCCAGGGGATCATAATCAAGATTGATGAGGCTTCTGGACTGGTAATTAGCTCTGGTAGCAGGAGAAAGCCCCTGAACATAATCCATATTCAGGCTGTTGCCCTTACTGTCCTGGAACAGCTGGTAAGGGATAAACAGGTTGCTGACGGAAGGCACCCGCTTAGAGCTCAGGATGTGGTTGTTCAATGCGGTGAGCAAAGAGAACTTTAATCTTTTATTGATATTCATCTCCTGGTTTAAATTGATCCGGAATGCCCTGTCGGTTTGACCAGGCGTGTTGGAGATAATGTCCGTATTAGAGAAAGAACCGTAATAAGTATAGTTCTGCATACCGCCGGAAAGAGATAAAGTATGGCTGGTAGTAATAGCGTTACGATAAAACAAGTCCTTTATCTGTGACATATTGTTGATCGAAGCAAGACTATCCAGGCTCTTGCTTGCCTGTGCCGCGGAGATAGTGCCGGCGTTCTGATCATACAGGATCTGCTCATGCGGGGCTATATAAGCCTGGGCCAGGGTAAAATAGGGAAAATCAACAGGATCAAATGTCTCTTTGCCCAGCTCTACATACTGTTTGCTATTGAGCACTTTGCCATATCCAAAATCAGGCTTACCCATATAGTTGACAAAACCGCTGTAGCTGATCTTCATCTTGTTGTTCCTGGTTCCGCTTTTTGTATTCACAACGATGACCCCGTTTGCCGCCCTGGCTCCCCAGATCGCAGTTGCGGCGGCATCCTTCAATACCGTGATATCAGCAATATCATCCGGATTAATGGTGCTGAAATCTGTAACAGGCACCCCGTTTACCACGTATAACGGGTCTGAGGCCAGGACAACGCTGCTTTGCCCTCTGATTATACTTTGTTGCGTACTGTTACCATTACTCAGCCTCTCATTGCTGGCAACCACCCCATTGGGTCCGGCAATGACCGTCATACCAGGCACCAATCCCTCCAGGCGTGAAATAACATCCATCGATCCAGTACGTTCCTGAAAAACCTCCATATCCGGTTTTGAAAAGGAACCAGTCGCCCTTTCCTTGCTTAATTGCTGATATCCCGTCGAAACGATCACATCGTTCAGCTTTTCACTAAACAGCCTGAGCTTAATAGCAAAATTGCTTTGCCCCATGATAGCTACCGTATCTACCTGGTATCCAATATGGGAAATGATCATAACCCCGCTACCCGGAACGATCGGGATACTAAAATTACCCTGGTTGTCCGTGGCAAAACGGATAGCCGTGTTCTCTATGGTTATATTCACCCCTGCCAGCGGCTCTCCTTGTTCGTTCGTAACCGATCCGTGTATGGGAATTAGCTGGACTTCATTCTGAAGTATATGAGGGGTAGGAGATTCCACATCTTCTGTTCTCCGGATAATGATCGAACCTTTACTAATGGTATAGGTAATGGGCTGTCCCTTAAAAACAGCTTGTAGCACCGATTCCAATGTAGCGTTCTTCAGGTTGACCGTAACGGGTTTGCAGCCTTCCAGTGTTCTTGCATTGTATAATATCCGAAAGCCTGATTTTTCCCTCACTTGCCGAAGGGCTTCCTCCATGGATACGTTCCTGACTGACAAGCTGATATTCTGCGAAAAAACAGCCGTGGAGGCAAATAATAAAATGGCGAATAAGAGCAGCTTTTTTAACAGACATAGACGTGCCCGCTCTGCATAAGAAGAGTTAGTTTGGTTCATGTAATTGATGGTTAAATTATAAAGACTGAGTAGCAGTTGGTTCGTAAAAACTAACGATAAGGAGGATAAAGCTTATTTAAGGGCGATCTTATTTCATTACAATGATCTTCTTTTTATTTCCGGGACCATTATCCTGAACGATTGAAAATTTAATAGTTCCGGTAAGCGTCAGCATATCCAGGACCTCCGATGCATTGGCCCACCTCGACACCGATCCGTAAAAAAGCTCCTTCTTAACAGCATCATCCTTGTATTCCACACTTACATCATACCACCTGGATACTTTTCGCATAATGCTTTCCAACGACTCTCCTGAGAAAATAAATTCGCCGTTCTTCCAATCCAGCACAGCGGCTGTATCAATTTTTTCCATTGTCCGCCATTCGCCTTTTTGCCCGTTCACCATTTGTTGTCCTGGCTTTAACCGTACAACATCATGCTGACCATTTTCCACTTTTACAGATCCCTCCAACAAGGTTGTCCAGGTGGATTGTTCATCGGCGTATGCCTTGATATTGAAATGAGTGCCCAATACCTCTACTGTCTGATCCGGGGTCTTTACTTTAAAAGGACTGGTCTTATTTTGTGCTATTTCGAAATAGGCCTCACCCGTAAGCTCTACCAGTCTTTCTTTCCCGGAGAAAGCAGTCGGATATCTCAGGGAGGAAGCAGCATTCAGCCAAACCTTGCTTCCGTCCGGCAAAACCACCGAATATTGCTTGCCCTTTGGTGTTTCCAAAGTATTATAATACACCCTCGCATTAGCCGCTGTTCCCCCGGTCTTGTATACCAGCAGACTGTCACCAGTCTTACGCAGATCCGTTCCTTCCTGATCGATCAGGCCTTCCTTGGTTTGATCCAGGATGACCTTCTGTCCGTTGGCTAATGTCAATATAGCTCCATTACTACCAGATTTAACGTCGGTCTTTATTTTACCGGCATAATGAGCAGTCTCCCCCTTATGAAGAATAAAATATCCCCCTGCTGCAAGAAAAAGCATAACAGCTGCTGCCGCTGCAACCCGGAGCCATAAACGGCGCTCCCTTTTCGGATTGATCTCAAGAATTTTCGCTGAGGAAAGCGTAAATATATGATCCAGAATGGCTTGTTTTTCCTTCCGGTCCAGGTCATAAGGCAGTTTTTCAGCTAACATTTCCCTGTCAACCAATAACTCAAGCTCTTCTTTCCTGGCCGGCTGGTCCGCCATGCTCAAAAAAGCTTGCCGCTCCTCCGCATTCGCAGTTTCGTCAACATACTTTCTGAATAACCGGGAAAATTCTGTTTGTTCCGTCATTGTTTTGGAAACGGCTTAATACACGTCTCATACTACTGACGATGGCGGAGCCCCCACCGGGGTAGTCCGTGTAAACTTTTTTTTAGTGCAAGGGCTAATTATGTATAAAAACCATCAAAACCAACAGCGTATCCATCTTCTTCAGATAAGCCCGGATATTTTTCAGGGCCTGTTTCATGTGGGCATGTACCGTACCCGGGCTGAGACCCAGGGCCCGTGCGGCTTCCTCATATTTCAACCCCTGCTCATGGCAAAGCTGGTAAACTTTCCGTTGCTGCGGGGATAAGGATTCCAGGGCAAGATGCAAGATCCTGCCTGTTTCCTGCATTTGCAGGGTCTCTTCGGTTTGAAGATCCCCTTTATTTAATTGATCTTCCTGTAGTTGAATGGTGCGCAATGCTTCCCTTGCCAAAAGGCGAAGCGCATCGATACTTTGATTTCGGGCCATCCTGTTAATATAGGCCCCGAAATTATCCACCGCCGGTAACGCTGCCCGGTGATTCCATACTTTAAGGAACACGTCCTGTACAATTTCTTTGGAATTAGTTCTTGATTTAGTGAGTTTATACGCAATGTTAAAGATAAGTTGCTGGCGCTGTTCGAACAGAACGCCAAATGCACGCTTATCCCCTTCTGCTACTCTTGCCAGCAGTTCGTTTTCACTCAGCAGGGCTTTTGCTGCCATAACTATTTTATAATTGCCATTACGTTATGAAAATGGACATAAATCTAGCTAAAATTATTTTATAATATAATCTTACAATAAATTTGATGAAATAAATTGCCCTTTAAATTTACTTCCTATGTCGACAACAGAAACCCTGGAAGAATTTTACAAACATAAGTTTTCAGGTACTCCGGCAAATGTACAGCACGAGATCGGAGACTTCAATGTCTTTGTCATCGAAGATACAGTCTCCCCATCGGGAGAAGTAACTATAAAATACGCCAGAAGGGATTTTTATAAAATAAGTTTGATCACGGGAGAAAACCTTTTTCATTACGCTGATAAGACCTTACATGTAAAAGGCACATCGCTCATCTTTTTTAATCCTAAAACCCCCTACAGGTGGGAGCCGGTCTCCCCTGTCAACACAGGGTTTTTCTGCATTTTCAAGGATGCATTCTTTGTTGAAAAATTAAGGAGCAATTTTGCCAGTCTGCCAATGTTTGCCATCGGTGGCAAACCCTCCTATATTCTCGAAGAAAAGCAAAATGAGTTTGCAAGCGGCATCTTTCGAAAGATGGTTGAAGAAATAAAGTCGGATTACAAGTTCAAACAGGACCTCCTGGTAAGCTATGTCACCGAACTCATTCATTTTGCGTTGAAAATGGAGGCATCGGATACATTGTACCAGGAGGCGAACGCCAATGCAAGGATTACCGCCATCTTTACTGAACTTTTGGAAAGACAGTTTCCCATAGCATCACAAAAACAACGTTTTCCTTTTCGTTCCGCAAAAGATTTTGCGGATCAATTATATGTCCACGTAAACCACCTGAACCGGGCTGTAAGAGAGATCACCGGTAAAACTACAACATTACTTATTGCAGAAAGACTGGCCAATGAAGCAAAAGCTTTATTAAAACACACTGACTGGAATATCAGTGACATAGGTTATTGTCTTGGATTCGAAGAACCTACGCACTTCAATAAATTTTTTAAGCGCCATTCATCCAGCACGCCCTCCCAATACAGATCCCTGATCTGAGTCACCAAAGAAGAAATTGTTTGATATATCCAATGTCTTGTTTGTTCCGGATAATAACAGAGGCTTTTGAAGACCCTAATTTTACATCATAAATCAAAAGCAAAAGTTATGAACCTTCAATCAAAAGTTGCGCTGATCACAGGAGCTTCCAGTGGCATCGGCGCCGGTGTAGCAACCTTACTCGCCGCAAATGGTGTAAAAGTAGCATTAGCCGCACGTAGAGGCGAAAAGTTAAAAGCATTATTGAAAGAGATCCAACAATCAGGTGGAGAAGGTCTTGTGGTGGAAATGGACGTAGTAGATCCCGCCTCCGTAAAGAAAGGTGTGGAAGCAGTTGTAAAAGCCTATGGGACAATCGACATCCTGGTGAACAACGCCGGTCTCATGCCGCTTTCCGATGTAGAAAGCCTAAAAGTAGACGAATGGCACAGAATGGTGGATGTGAACATCAAGGGGGTATGGAACACGACCGCCGCCGTATTGCCTGTTTTAATAAAACAGAACAGCGGTCACATTTTTAATCTGTCTTCCATAGCCGGAAGGAAATTGTTCAAAGGGTTGAGTGTTTATTGCGCTACCAAGCATGCCATTGCGGCCTTCTCAGACATTATGCGCATGGAAATAGCGCCTAAATACAAGATCAGGGTTACTTCCCTGCAGCCTGGGGCCGTAGCCACAGAACTATATGACCACATCACGGAGCCCACTTACAGGAAGGCGATGGATGACCTGGAGAAACAGATGACCTTCCTGACCCCGGAAGATATCGCTCACAGTGTGTTGTATGCCTTACAGGCCCCGGACCATGTGAACGTCTCCGAAATATTTATCCTGCCTACAGAACAGGGTTGGTAAACACATTTTCATTCCACCCCTAAATTTTTAGCCGGATTTTCCATCGATGCCTTATAGGTCTGTGAGATGATCGTCAATAATCCGATACCCAATAACAGGCCAAAGCACGCTAAAGCCGACAGCAAACCATTGCCGGCCCGGACGACAAAATTCTGTTGAAATAATAAGCCAAGGGTATAGCCGATCGGCACGCCGATAGCTCCTGCGATCCACAGCAATTTTATAAATCTTTTTGACAATAACCCTACCAGCTGTCGCGGTTTTGCGCCAATGACCTTGCGGATACTGACCTCTTTTCTTTTTGTTTCGACACTGTAAATAACCAATCCCAGCAGACCCAGCGTGGCGATGCTTATTGACATAAAAGCAAGGTAGCCCAATAGCGAGATCGTCGCCCGTTGAGAATCTATTCGTTCCAGATCGTCACCCAGCCAGGAAGAAGAAAACACCTGCTTGGATGCCAGCGTCTTCCAGGTCCGGGCAAGACGGTCCGTGACCGATTTTTTGTCAGCATTCCCAACATCGATATATAGGTAATTATAAGCCCCTTTTTTGTTTCGGAATGCCATCGCGTCTATCGGCTTTCCCGCATTTTCATAAATAAAATCCTTCACCACCCCAATAATCTCCAGAGATGTTGAGTCATTCACCCAAAGCTTTTTACCCAGCGCCATCCCCGCTTCCTTAAAACCCAGGTTATGAACAGCCTTATCGTTGATGATCACGGACTGTTCCGTCACAGCATCTGCCTGCGTCGTAAAATTCCTTCCTGCCAGCAGCCCCAGTTTCATGGACGGGATAAATGAGCAGTCTGCAAAGAAATAATTCATCGACAAAGACCCTTTCTGCGTATTATCCACCCATGCAGCGCCCTTCATACCACTATAATGGAAAGTGAATGCAACAGACAGGCCGGAAACAGATTCGACACCGCCCGTGGCCGCGACGGCAGTAGCCGCCAATTTCTCATCGACGCCTCCTAATGGGACCACCAACACATTATCCCGTTTAAACCCACGATCTGCTGCCGACATGAAGGAAAACTGTCGGTAAAAAGAAAATAGGAAAATAATAATGACAAGAGATAAACTGTATTGAAAAATGATCATTGTCTTTTGTAAGCCTATACTTCCAAAGATCTTTGCCGTTGAGAGGTTCTTAAGTACCCTTAACGGCTTGAACGCAGACAATATCCAGGCTGGCGCCGTTCCCGCCATAACGCCTGCAAATAATGCAAATCCAAATGCGGATAACACAAACACCGGGCTGTATTTGAAAGAGGAAGGCACCATTTCATACCCATCATTAAAGGGCGCATATCGTATGATCAAAGAAAAAAGAGCCCAGGCGAATCCAAGTGCAAATAAAGCAAGCACGCAGGCTTCCACAACATATTGTACAAATATCTGGTAACGTTTGGCCCCTGATATCTTTCTTAACCCCACCTCTTTGGCCCTGGTCAATGCTCTCGCCAACGTGAGATTCGTATAATTAAAACAGGCTGCTATAAGCAAAAGCAACGCCACATCTATCTCTACCCATAATTTCGCCCAGGTTGTCCCTCTTCCGATGTCATTGTAAATATTTCCATCGGCTGGCGTGATCTTCTCTATAGGCTGAAAATTAAAAGATAATTTCCCTTCCTTGTCACGCTTGTTTACTTCTGTAGCAAATGCATCTATCTGGCCTTTCAACGTTCTACTGCCCATCCCCTTTTTCATCAGTACATAGGTATATGCCGCCTGACAGTCGCCCCAGTCATTTGACCTGTCAGGCAATACTTTGTTTTGAACCAGTAAAGGCACGCCGGAAATGGAAGCATAGGCATCAAAATCAATATGGGATTTGCCCCGTGTACGCGCAAGTACCCCCGTCACCAAAAATTCACCTCTTTTATCAAGCCGGATCACCTTACCCATCGGGTCAGCGCTGCCAAATAACCGAACAGCAGCCATAGGAGACAAAACAATACCGTTTGGCTGCCGCAGGGCAGTTTCCGGGTTCCCGGAAGACAGGGTAAACCCAAAGACTTTGAAAAAACCGGGCTCGGTATAAGCTCCATTCAGACTCAATTCCTTCTCGCCAACATGGACAACACCATTCAACTGTGGATAAAGGCTCACCGCATCCTCGATATCCGAAGTATCGGCTTTTAACACATCATATAAAGGTAACGGAGTGCTTGCCAATGCCCATTGCTGACCATTGTTTCTATGATAGCCGCTAATCACCCGGAAGGTCCTGTCTGGAAAAGGATGGAAGCGGTCGTACCCTAACTGATCCAGTACGATGACTAAAACCATCATGCCAACCGACATGCTCAACCCCAGTCCGAAAATATTGATAAAAGAAACCAGTCTGTTCCTCATCAGGCTTCTGAAAGCAATTTTGACATAATTCCCGATCATAAGATAATCGTTTAAGAAAAAGACGCACAAATTATCCCAATCGTCCAAAGATAAGATAATCAGTAACTTATCTTTTAATCGCCTTTTTCAAATGTCCGAAATCGGGCAATCCCCTTCCCCTTGTAATAAAACCGGACACCTCAACTTGCTATCAGTGGTTTCACCTTCGTTCCTATCAACTCGATAGACCGCATCAATTGCTGATGCGTCAGCCCTGCATTATCCATCTGGAACGTCACCCGCGATATCCCACCTAATGCCTCGCTATGCCTCAATATCTTCTCCGCAACAGCTTCGGGTCCGCCGACCATCAGGACACCCTTCGGCGCAATCAGTACGTCGAACGAGCCCCTGGTCACCGGCGGCCAGCCACGTTCCTTGCCCAGTTTCGTCCACAGTTCGGCGTAACCAGGATAGTATTCCGCAACAGCCTGTTCATTGGACTCGCTCACATAACCCGGCGAATGCAGACCGACCTTCAGCTGGTCCGGCGTATAACCGGCACGACGGCCCGCTTCCCGATAGAGATCTATAAGCGGCTTAAATCGGTGCGTCTCTCCGCCAATGACGGCTACCATCAGGGGCAGGCCCAGGCTTCCGGCCCGGGCAAAAGACTCCGGTGTGCCGCCTACCCCCAGCCAGATCGGAAGCTTCTCCTGAAGCGACCGCGGATATACCGGCAGGTTATTTAATGCCGGCCGGAACTGCCCCTTCCAGGTTATAAATTCGTTATCGCGGATCCTGAGCAGCAAGTCCAGCTTCTCCTGGAATAGCCGGTCATAGTCTTTGAGGTCAAAGCCAAAAAGCGGATAGGCTTCTATGGACGAGCCCCTCCCTACCACCAGCTCCGCCCTGCCCCTGGAGATCAGGTCCAGTGTAGCAAAGCTCTGATAGACCCGCACCGGGTCGGCCGCACTGAGCACCATTACGGCACTAGCGAGGCGTATGCGCCTGGTCCTTGCAGCCGCCGCGGCCAGTATGACCACCGTAGCCGAATCCAGGAATTCCTTCTTATGATGTTCCCCGATCCCGAAAACATCCAGCCCTGCCTGATCCGCCAACACCATCCGCTCAAGCAGCTGCTCCATTGCGTCTACCGGGCTGACGGCATTCTTTTCGTTGGTGCCATACATGGCCGATGCAAAGCTGTCCACTCCTATTTCCATAGCTATTGTTTTATAATATTCATTGATATAATACGTTCATCATCAGCCCCACTTATCGTCGTTAGACCTGACTATCTTCACATGCAAGGTAACAAATATGACAGCTCCTACCATGCTACGGGCTGCTATTCCTTCCAAACCTGTGCCGCAACCACCTTGTCATTGCCGGAAAAAACAACGATATAATTGCCTCTTGCCAGGTCGGCGACGTCGATACTGGCGGCTGTTGAACCTGCGGGGACGGTAATGGTGCGGTATATCCTGCCATCGATACCCACCAGCCGGATACAGCCAGTATTCGCGGCCCCGGGATAGGTGCATCTCACCGGTGTGCTACCGGTGATCAGCCTGGGGTATACATTGAAAGAGGATGTGTTCCCCATGTTGAATGAAATGATCTGGCTATAAGAAATGCCGCCGTCTGTTCCCACGATCTGCAGCCGGTAGTAAACAACGCCTGAAGGCACATGCTTATCGGTCGTGGTATAGGTATGCGACTCCCCTCCTATTGCGTCCAGTTGCTGCAGGGGGGTAAATGTTATGCCGTCCGTACTTCGCCCGACGATAAAAAAGCCGACCGTTGATTCTCCAGCGGTCTCCCAGCTGAGCTGAATATTGCCCGCTATCTGCCGGCCACTGAAATTCAGCAAATTATCAGCCAGCACCGTGCAAAAGCCCAGGGTGACCGCTTCGCTGCTGGTGCTGGTACAGCCGCCCACCGTGCTGGTGAGCGTAATGGTATACTTACCCGTGTCTGCATTCGTGATGGGGTTAAAGGCCAGGGTATCTCCGGTGGTGGTGGTGCCGTCGGGGTGCTGCCAGGTGTAGTTGTAGAAAGGGCTGCCCGGAACAGTAAAGGTAGCGGCGCCACCAGCGCAGTCTCCTCCCGTGGTAGACACATTGGGCATAGCCAGGGTGCCGATACTGATGTTACGGGAGTAGCTGTTGGCGCATGCATCGGTCATCTGGAAGGTGTACGTTCCGGCAGACAGATCGGAGAATACCGGGCTTGCCTGAGCCGAAGTGGTCGTTGGCCCGGCAATGATCTGGTATTCATAGGGAGAAACACCGCTGGTGCTGTCGGGCAGCAAGGCCACATCCCTGACAGTCCCGCAATTGGCCACGGCGGGGGTAGCTGCAAATACAGGCTGTGTATAGGGAGGGATGACGATGGTGTAATTGATGACGTCACAGCCATAGTTGTCCATGCCTTGCAGGAACGTCTCCTGATTTGAAAAGTCATTACTATAATAATACGTCACATACCAGGTACCGGAGGAAAGTCCCGATAACGAGCCGGTGTAGGGTGAAGTATAGATGCTGGCGGCGGCGATGGAATTGCCCGATTGGCCGAATACCCCCGCAACGAGATCATAGCCGTCAGCAGCTGTTGAGACGGCATTCAGCAGGATCTCATTGGCGTTGGGGCACCCTTTTACTGCAGTGGCAGTAAAAGTATCATGGCGCAGATCGGAGGGGTTTACCGTAACCATCGTACTGGCTGTATTCCCGCAGGCATCGACAAGGACTATTTTATAGGTGCCGGTCGTCAAACCGGCGAGGTAGATCCCTCCCTGGCTAAAATCTTGGTTTTGGAGGGTATCCGGATAGATATAGGTATGCACCGTACCATCGGAAAAAGTCACGGAAGGCGGGCCGGATGCCACCACGACATAACCCGTGTTAGCACCCGTACTGAAATACATGTACAAACCTGTTGTCCCGTCCTTGCAGCTGGCAGGGGGCAGTGATTGGTAACCGAAAATCAGAGCGGGAGTGGGAAAGGGATTCGTCGATGCGGCCCAGTCGAATACCAGCGTATCTTTTTCGCAGCAGTCCTGTCGTATCACTTTGTACCCGCTGCCGGCCGGGTATCCGGCAAAGGTCGAATTATTGGTTTGTGTGGCCAGCACCACACCAGCGGGACTCACCAGCGTATAAGTAATGGTACCGCAGTGAACCTGTGAAGGGGCATTGCTATTATCCTGGCCGGCATCAAACGTATAAGTGTAAGTGGGAATGCAGCCTGAAGAAGCAGTGAAAGAGACTTGCATATCGAGCAAACCCGACAGGTCGAACGTGCTGCTTTGACTGGTACCGCAATGGTTGGTCACTGTTGTCGTCACAGGGTCGGATGCGCCCGTGTTGGGATCATGCCTGAAGTTGTAGGTTTCTGTAATGTAACCGCCGGAGACGGCGGGCGCAGTGAGTACCTGTGTCATGACCGTACCATTCTGCAATGTGGTCGAAATGGTAAACGGGGGCTTGTAATTGAGAGGATTGGCTACATTGATATAAATGGTATAGGCGAAGGAATCACAGGAAATGTACTGCAAATTATTCGTAAGGAATATACCACCGCTGTTGCCGGCAGGCACGGCGACCGTCCTGGTCTGGAAATTGCCGCAGGAATCCGCCACCTGGCAGGTATAGGTTCCGGAGGGCAGACCGTTAAAGACATTGCTTGTCTGCGGACCCACCGTGACAGGAGAAGGGCTGATCAGCGAATACATCAGCGGCGCCCGGCCATTGGCTACGCTGACGGTCAGGGAACCGTCGCTGCTACCGGAACAGGAAGGCGCTTGTGTCGTAAAGCCAGGAGAAGGGAGAGCATACGTGCCGGCGACCGTGAAACTACCGGTTACGGATGTATTGCAATTGTCGGTGACCTGTACGGTATAGGTGCCCGGTGCCAGCGATTGGAGGACATTGGACGATTGGGCCGGCGCCGTACTGGGCCCCGCAATGATGCTATAGGTAAAGGGTGCCAGGCCGCCGGATACAGAGACAGTCGCAGTGCCGGAGGCCTGGCAGCGGCTTTCGGTGGTGGTCACAGCATTGATCATCGGGGGCGAGGAGGCGGGGCATTGGGCATTTGCCGTACTTATGAGCGACAGCACCAGCAGAAGGCAAAGAAAAGCATAGGTTAGCGTCCGGTTTATAGGGCTACTGTTCAAATGATCAGAGGTTGAGGGTATAAGTAATTAATGAGTTTCCGGCCGCAAGGTATTTTCTATGGCCGGAAGAATCAATAATAGTACTTCGATACAGCTTATCTGTTTATCTGTACCCGACAATATAGGTTACCCCTGGTATAACACCGGGAAGAGTTCGTCTGCAAGGCCCGCGCCAAAGCCTTAGCCAAAAACCTGCTGCGTCTGGCAAAAGACCAGCCAATGAAACCATTTAAATATTTTGACCGGGGAGACATGGCTATCATCGGAAGAAAGCTTGCCGTCGCTGAAAGGAACCGCATTACTCCGATCGCAGGCTCTTCACCGGATTCGCCGTCGCCGCCTGAAAGCTTTGAAAGCTCACCGTACAAAGGGCTATGACCAGCGCCAGCAACCCGGCCGCGACAAAATACCACCATTCCAGCCCGATCCTATAGGCAAACGCATGCAGCCATTTATTCATCACCCAACCCGCCAGCGGAAAAGCGATCAGCGTCGCCAGGGCCACCGGCATCAAAAATTCCCGCGCCAGCAACCCTACGATACCCCGCACGCTGGCGCCCAAAACCTTCCGCACCCCTATCTCCTTTATCCGCCGTTGTGTCGTATAGGCTGAAAGCCCGAACAAACCCAGACAGGAGATAAAGATCGCCAATAGGGAGAACACATTGAACAGCTGACCCATCCTCACCTCTGAGGCGTATAGGGTATCCAGGTCCTTATCCAAAAAGCCATAGTCGAAAACATATTGCGGATACACCAGGGCAAACTGTTTCTTCAACGCTGCGATCGCCTTCTCCGTCCCGCCCGGGGCCGTCTTCACCACCACATACCTGTACCCACGGGAAAAATTATAGGGCATCAGCAAGGGCTCGACATTGTACTGCACCGGCTTGAAATTAAAATCCTTGACTATCCCGATGATCGTGTACTTCCGGTTATTGAACCGGATCGTGTTGCCGACCGCCGTACCCGTGTCCATATGCATCGCCCGTAAGGCCGCCTCGTTGACTACCATCGCGCTGTCATCGCCGCCATATTTTTTGGAAAAGGTTCGCCCCTTTTTCAAATGCATGCCGAAAACATTCAGGGTATTCTCATCCGCCCCCATCAAGGGAAAGATAGTCTGGTCCTTCGGGTCTTTACCTGCCCATTCCACATCGCCATCCCCCGAAGTCAAATAGGTCGGAAGGTCCCCCGCCACCGTATGTGCGATGATCCCCGGTTCGTTGACAATGCCCGCATCGATCCGCCGGGCCCCCTTTTGCATTTCGTCGTTCCCGCCGGCCTGGGGGATATTCACATATAGCAAATTGCTTTTGTCAAAACCCATGTCCCGGTCCCGAACGAACTGCAGCTGCTGGTATACGACCAGCGTCCCTACCATCAGGGCGATCGCAATGGTAAACTGCAATACTACCAGCCCATTCCGGAACCAGGCCCGCCCGGGCTGAAATAACTTCACCCCTTTCAACACCTTAACCGGCTGAAACCGGGATAAAACCAGCGCGGGATAACTCCCCGACACCAGCCCGGCGAAAATAGCAACACCCAGTAAGAGCAGGATGCGGCCGCCGCCAAGCGTCTCCATCGAAAAGTTTTTTCCCGTCAACTCATCGAATAGCGGCATCAGTATCCACACCAGCAACATACCCAATCCCAGGGACAGTAAAGCCAGCAGCACCGCTTCCCCCAGGAACTGCACCACCAGTTGCCACCGCCCGGCGCCCACCGTCTTCCGCAATCCAACCTCTTTGGCGCGCCGGCCCGACAAGGCCGTGCTCAGGTTCATAAAATTGATACAGGCGATGAGCAGAATAAAGACCGCCACAAGTGAAAAGATGCGGACATACTGCATACTGCCCCCGCCGGAGACATCCATAAAAAAATGTTCGCCCAGGTGAATATTCGTTAAACGCTGTAGTGTGAAACCCGGCGTGAGCAGTGGGAGGCCGTTCTTTTTATAGATCGCTGCAAGCGTCTTTTCCAGCCGGGCGATAGCTGCCGGATCACTCGCTGTCGCATGATCCAGCCGCAGGTAACTGAAATAAATAAAATTATCCCATGCATTATAGACCATTTCGTGCTCATCGACGATCGCCATCGGCATCAGCATGTCGAACTGGATATGACTATTCTCCGGAATGTCCTTCAGCACACCCGCGATCACCATATCGTGGTCGGCATCAACACGTAGCCGCTGACCCAATGGATCTTTATCCCCGAAATAGCGCTTTGCCGTATGCTGAGTGATCAATAGCTGATCCTTACTTTGAAAGATATGCCTGGCATCCCCTTCTACCAAAGGGAGATTGAATAGCTGCTGAAAATTGCTGTCCGCATACCAGATCCTTTTTTCGACGAAACGTTTGTCACCATAGGCCATCAGCTTCGGGTCCGAATTGTATAAACGTACCATCTGCTTTACCTGAGGCAAGGTCCGCAGTAAGAACGGCGCCATGCCAATGGGTGTAGTCGCCGCATGAATACTGCCAAGCATCGTAGTCACCCGAAAGATATCTTCAGCCTGCGGATCTTGCCGGTCGAAACTCAATTCGTCCTGCACCCATAAAAAGATAAAGATGCTGCCGCAAAGTCCGGCCGCAAGACCCAATATATTTAAGGCGCTAAAAAGCCGGTTGCGTGTAAGCTGCCGGATCGCTGTCTTGAGATAATTCCTAAACATTTCTTAAAGCCAACAAGCGGAGTGCCGTACTACAATATATTAAAACCCAATCGTCTACAACAACACCTACCCCATTAGTGTCCGCTTTCGATACATCAGCTGCCCATTCTCAATACAACTATAGGATCGCTTTTACGCTGGTATTCATTATCACCCATTTTTTCGAATTGCTGGAACGTAATTGCACTATCTGATCCGCATTTTCAAGGGTAATAAAGTAATCCTGGCGCCGACCTTGACCTTCTTCAGACAATGCCGTGATCCAATAGTCCTTGTAATCCTTTTTAATATCCCCTAATAAGGTTACGGGCAATTGATTGGAAAGAATGTTACGCATGATGTGAGGCTGGCCCTTTTCCGAAGCAAAACGGCTCTCTGATGCATGAGCAGCGCCGATCAATAAGACGAGAGCCGCACCCAGTACTATTTTTTTCATATTCTTATTCTTTATGCAGCAAAGCTAATCCCGTTCACAAACACATAGAAGTTAATAGGGAGGAACGGGGCAAGTTGTTAATGGGTTTAACGGAAAAGGATCCTATATCAGGTGGTTGCTCATCGCAATCTTTATAAGGGCGGCGGTATTCTTCACATTAAACTTGGTTAGCATATTCTTCCGGTGGGAATCTACAGTAGTGCTGCTAAGGTACAGCTTCGCCGCGATCTCATGGTTGGTAAGGCCCTCTCCTATCAATTCCAGGATCTGTTTTTCACGTTTGGTCAGCATGGGCAATTCATCGTTCGGCATACCTTTCTTTAAAGCTTCGGCCACCGAAAAGCTCACATATTCCCTTCCCTGGCTGACTTCATGTAAGGCCATGATGATCTCCTGCTTGGACGCGTCCTTCAGTAAAAACCCCGAGGCCCCGTTATCTTTCATTTTTTTGATGACACTTACCTGATCGGAAGTGCTTAGACCAATAATGTTGATCGCAGGATATTTTTCCTTCACCTCCGTACAGAGGTCCAACCCGTTTTTTTGCGGGAGGTTGATATCCATCAGCAATACATCGGGCTGCTTCGTTATAAGGGCGGTCATTAGCTCACTGGGTAATTTAGCGCTCCCCAGCCATTCAATTTCCCTTTCCCCCTGCAAGAGGGAAGAGATCCCTTCAATGATCATCTGGTGGTCGTCTATGATAAATACCTTGATCATATGGCTAAGTTTGATATTTCGATATTGACGGAAGTTCCCTTTTCAAGCCCCGACTGGATATCGATAGTGCCATTCAGGTATGCCACCCGGTTCTTTAAATTCAGATAACCCCTGCCATCGCTGGTTTGAAGAATGACGGGATCGAAGCCTCGCCCATTATCTTCCACCGTGATGCTCAAGGTATCATTTTTTCTGATCAGCTGCACCAATGCCGTTGTGGCGTTGGCATGTTTCAATATATTATTGACAAGTTCCTGGATAATACGGTATACCGCTCCCGCGGTCAGAGGAGGTATTGAATTTTCCTTGATTTCAAAGGATTGATAGGTCAAATGGATAGCGCCGCTTTGATCCACACTATTGCAAAAATCCTTCACTGCACTATCCAGACCGAATCGTACCAGCGCCTCGGGCATCATATTATGAGCGATGCGCCTCAGCTCCGTGATCGATCGATCCAGCATATCCATACCCCGGTCGTAAGCTGCCGCTGTATCTGGTGTAATGATCAGATTTTCACTCATATTCGAAAAAGAATATTTGGTACTGGACAATATGCTGCCCAATCCGTCATGCAGGTCCCTGGCCAGTCGTGTGCGTTCCTCTACCTGTCCCTGTAATACAGCCCTTGCGGCCAGCAATTGTCTCTCCTTTTCCAATTCCGTGATACGTTGTTGTTGAAGCAAAGTATTAGCCTGTAATAATTTCTTCTTTTGCCGGTAATTCCTGTTGTACAAAAACCCTGTTAACGCCGTTACCAATACCAGGGAGAACAACGCCCAGTTCATCGTGTTGCGCTGCTTTAAGGTCAGCTGCTGTATTTCTCTCTGCTTGTTCAACGCGTCGATCTCGGCCTGCTTTTTATTCAATGAATATTTGGCATCCAGCTCCTGCGTATTCTTGAGGATCCTGTCAGACAATAACACCTCGTCGACGGAATCTCTCAGGTCATCATAATGGTGATAGCGGGATATGTTACCAAAGATGACCTCGATATTGCTCGCTTCCTGGTAAGAATCCCGCAGCACAGAGACCAGCCCGGCGCTCCTTGCCAGGGAAATGGCGCTGTCTGCATAATGGATCGCCAGGGCAAACTTCTTTTGATGCGCCCAGTATTCCGCCAGACCGACCAGGGCGTAGCAGATACCCTCTTTGTTATCTATCGATGTGGAGAGGGACATCATCTCGTCTGCATTGGCTTTTATGAGATTGAATTTCGCGAGCCCGGCATAGGCATAGTCGATATTAGCCAGTACATTCACCTGCTGGTACTTGTTATTTTCATTCCTGGCAAGCTCCTTGTTTTCAAACAGGACCACCAGCGCCGTATCGTAACGTTTTAAATTGATCAATGCAGTACTGAGGTTCACCATGCCGGACCCAAGCCCATGTGTGGAATGCAGCTTCCGGCACAGCAATATCCCTTTCAACGCGTATACATACCCGCTCTTATATTCCTTCAGGTCATTGTATACCGATGCTATGTTCCCATAAATGAATGTCATGGAAGAAGAATCGTTGATCATTTCATAGATGGCCGCCGCTTTTAAATAATAATCGAGACTGGATAATTTCTCACCCATATCGCTATAGCAAATGGCCGTATTGTTGTAAATATTTGCGAGCGGTCTTTGCAAATTTGCTTTTTTTGCTACCTCGATCGCCTCCATCTCCATCGCGATCGCCTCCCCATATTTGTTTTGGCTGGACAGTATACAAGCCTGCATGCTCAACCCATTCGCCAATCCGGAGGGTAAATGACTTTTCTCGCATAATTTACACAAGGCTTTGGCATAATATTCGGCGGAGTCAGGGTGATTGTCCAGGTAGAGGACCCCTATCCATAGTATGGTATTGGCTTTGTCAGAATCCTGCTTCTCCCGGGACAGATCGGTCAATAGACTATCCCTCCTGTGTTCCCAGGAACCCTGCCCGTACGTTTTCAATGCAATCACTGCAGGAACAAGTAGCAGGAATAATAGCTTCATGTAGCTACGTCGTATATCCACTATAGTAAAAGTAAAAAAATAGCATTGAAGGAAAATTACCCTTTTTAAGGGATATTATCCAAGGCCGATACAAAATAGTTTTGTCTATCCTTTCGCACCAATTATTCATTAACACCTATTATTATGCATTTGCCCTCTCCATGGAGCTGGTTCAAAAACATCGCCGTTGCCATGCTCCTGCTAACCGGCGGTAGTGTGGCCGCACAGTCGGCAGCCGATCAATCCTTTAAGACCATACCCCAGCAAGTTAAGGATAATGCTGAGACCAGGGCAACGACAAAAACGAACACCGTGTCCGGCAATGCCATGAATACGCTCGACAGTGCTTCCAACAAGGCATTTAAGGGGTTTACCGGTTTGTTTAAGAAGAAGAACAAAAAGGCGGCAGCCGACTCCACCAGGCTCCATGCTGCTGATTCCACTAAGCTTCACGCGACCGATACCATTTCCGTTCCGGGTAAACCCACCAGCAGTAACAGCGTAAGACCTGTCTTCTTCCTCATTCGCCCAAAATTTTTAATGAACCCAACATTAACTCATCAATCATGAAACGCGTATTAAATTTCATCCTCCCTTTTGCCATCGTTCTTTTCAGCGTATGTGCGCATGCTCAGACGTCAAAGCCGGTGGCCAAAGCCACTACCCCTCCGGCAAAGGCCGCAACAGCCACATCGACAACCCAACCTCCGGCGACCACTGCTGCCGCCGCGACCAGCGCCCCGGTCATGGACGAGTTGGCGCATACTTCGACCACAAAGGTGCTGACCTTACATGATCCTGAGTATAAGAAGTCGACAAAATATGCCAAGAGCAAACAGAAATATGACAAGGCATCCGACGACACCGCCAGTAAGCTGATCACCTATCCCGATGGCTCCAAACTGCATCTTAAAATAGTCAAGAACCCCTCTTTCGGCGGAATGCCCACCAGCATCAAGAGCGCTACCGCAAAAGGCAGTGAAAAGAAAGAGACAAAAACGGACAAGGGCACCCAATGGGATTGTTCGAGCTCATCCGTAGCGCTGACGGCTAGCAGCAGCTCTTTCCTCGATGCCGATTACGCCACCGCAGCAGGGTACATCTACCCCGGGGCCATCTACACCTTCGATAATTTCTTTAACGGCAGCTATGCCGAGCAAACCGGCACACGCTATCCTATCACCCTCGTGAATGAAAACCCCAACATCACCGGCAGCTCGTATGTCAATGTAAAAAACCCCGGTATGGGCACAACCACCAATGCCGTAAATAAGCTGATTAAAGAGATGAAGGGACCCGCCGCCAACGAAGAATTTAAATACCAGATCTACGAAACAGGCAACAGCGCCGCCCAGGGTCTCCAGGTCAGTGGCGGAGGCAGCTATGCAGGTTTCAGCGCCCAGAACACTTATAGTACGTCGAGTACCTCCAATACGGTAAACCTGACCATCGATGCGACAAAAATATTGTATACCATCAATATGTCACCCCAGGACAGCGGCTTCTTTGCAGATCCGAAGATCGAGAGCACACGCAACCTGATGGTCATAGGCCGGGTAAGCTATGGCATCCGCGTGCTGGCTAACCTGACCTATACCTTTAACTCGGCCTCAGAAGCTGATCAGTTCAAGGCTTCCTACAGCGGGTTCGGCGGCAGCGCCAACGTCAGCCTGAACCAGGTTTCCCAAAGCTCTTCTGTGTCCAATTCGATCAACTGTTATGTCATCGGAGGACCGGGAAATTCAACCATTTCCTTCAACAAAAAAGACCTGGAATCTCAGCTTAAGGCCGTTTTCAAGGGCGCCACTTATCAGAATGCCAAGCCGATAGAATACAGCTTCTTTAATATGGCCGGCGACCTGCTGGGCTCTTACAGCTCAACGGATAATTTCACCGAACGCAATTGTGTCCCCAATACCAATGCCGCCAGGCTGAAAAGCATTTTCGTGACCTTCAATACCGGTGCGGATGGGAAGGACAATAATACCCATTATACTTTTTCCCTGTATGGCGGTAATGCCGGTACCAGAAATAATTATAACGGTTATGACAATAACCCACCTCAGACAGTGAACAATGCCGAGCCCTTCATCGCTATGTACAAGACCGGCCCGCTGAATGTTGTATTCAGTCCCGGGCAATCCAATACAAATCCATTGACTACAAATGCCTACCTGGGAGGCTACGAGGGAGCCAACACGCTCTATGGCAACCTGGACATGGATTATTTTGTCAAGCATGGCGGCATCGTCCACCTGCATATTTATCCCGACGGGAGCGATACCTGGAATATCAGCAGCATGGTCCTGCAACTGAACTTTGACGGCGGCCTCACGCAGAACGTTAAGTTCAATGCCTTCACCGTCAGCGACAAAAGCACGGAAATGACCCTGTATTTCGACGGAACATTCAAGGCGAAATAAAAAAATAGTACGACGTATGAAAAGAATATCCACCCGTTTGGCGATCCTGCTGCTGCTGGCAGCAGGGTTCCTGCCATCCGCTGATGCACAGGTCCTGAAGAACCTGGTGAATAACATGAAGAATAACATCGGCAACAAGGCAACACCCCCTCCTCCCGGGGGCGTCCCTTCCGCCCGGTCAAAGCCTTCGATCTCCCCGGCAGATTCCGCCGCCGCGATCAAAGGCTTCATGAGCGGCAAGGGAGGGGGCGGTTTGCTCTATCAATACCGGGTAACCTATAGTTTTTCTATGGGCAAAAAGGACTCCGTCGCCAGCGATACGACGGCCACGGCCATCACCGATGCGCACAACGTCAGAACGGATATGGGCTCACTCGGCAACCGGATGTCGGTGCTGGGTCATGCCGATATGCCCCGGTATAGTATCACGCTCCATCCCGACAGCAAGACCTATACCTTCAATATTATCGATACGGCCGCTATCAATTCGTCGAACAGCCTTACGTATCAGGTCACTAAGGTCGGCAACGAAACCATACAGGGCTATAATTGCATCCACTCCAAAATGGTGACCATTGTTTCCGGGAAAACCAGGGTAACAGAGGATATATGGACCAGCACCGACGTCCCTGGTTACGCCACGCTAAAGAGCCTGATGACCATGCAGAATGTGACGCCCAAAATGATACAAGCATTGGATCAGGCGGGCTGTGGCGGCATGTTTGTAAAAATGACCATGCAGTCAACCGCTTTTTCAATGGAAATGGTGCTGATCGGGGCCGGTCGGAAAACTTTCCCCGATTCCATGTTCCTGCTCCCCGCCGGGTATACGCAGGCAACTGCTGCCAACCATTTCGCCTATAAGTCGCCGAAGCAGTGATGTTGAAAATTATTTCATCGGTCAATCATATCGAAGGACCAAGCGGATTTCGACCCCCTAATTTTTTTGTAGCCATTACCCGCGCCCGACTCAATGCTTCTCTGCTTGTAAAAAGATACTTTGCAATATTGGTTAAAGATATCTTCTGGATTATAGAGGGACGGTGACGCATCAGAAAGCGGTAGCGTTCCAACGGGCTTTTAAGCGAAAGTATATACTGATGCTCCGCCTGTTCTTCCATTATACTCCGATAAACTTGAAGATTTACATGCAGTATGCTGCAATGTAATTCATATAGAGGCTGAACCTTGTTAATGCTAAATCTTAAGATCACGGCATCCTCCAAGGCAGTTATATTAAGATAGGAAGGCTTATTATTATTAAAACTCAGGCAATTAGTAAGAAAATCGTCTGGAAATCCAAATTTTAATATCTTTTCGCTCCCGTCATCGCCGGTAAAATTATACTTAAATTCACCGGATAAAACAAATGCGGCATACCGCGCCACTCTTCCAACGCTCAAAAAGCGTTCTCCTTTTCTTATATGCCTAACAGTAGCAAGCTGATCGAGCAGATGCCACTCGACTTCCGATATCTGCGGATATCTTTTTATTAGTCTCTGATAGTATGATGGTAATGGCATTTCGGATGTATATGAATATTATCTTTTCCAGTTATCCTCTAATTTAAATAATGTTGCAATACAAAATTAAATTCTTCCGGTTTTTCCATCATTGGCGCATGACCACATTCCTCAAGCACTACCAGTTTAGTCTCAGGGATCGTATTGGCAAATTCACGGGCTACATGAAGGGGAGTGATCCGGTCGTCTTTTCCCCAAATTAACAATGTAGGTGCAGCTATAAGCGGTAAAAGATCTGCAACGTAATGGCGCTGAGCAGATCGTGCAACTCTCAGCACTCCCAGGCATTTTTGAGTATCTGTTGTAATACTTAATACCTGGGAAACAAGCTCATCCGTGACTATTGCAGGATCGTGAAAGGTATATTCAATCCTTTCCTTTATATAAGCCACTGTACTTCTTTTAGGAAAGCTGTTCATGTTCGCATACTCATAAAGACCGGAGCTGCCCGTCAGGATCAGGTTTTTGATGTTACCACCGTTTCGCGCCGCGTATAAAATAGCAATATGCCCTCCCAGTGAATTGCCAATTAAAATGACGTTTTTCAGATCGTTCTCTTTTATATACTCTTCGAGGTATTCTACCAAAAAAAAGAGCGGATCATGCTTAGGTGTATTATATATCGGCAATGAAAGAACATGTATATTGTAGAACATGCCGAATTGTTCAACAACATGATCCCAGTTGCTAAGCTGTCCAAAAAGACCGTGAAGTAAGATCATATTTTGCTTCATAGCATAATTTTAAAGCAAAAGTAGATGCTAAATTTTCTACAATCCGTGATTACAATCACAAACTGCCGAATAGGCCTGTCATTTCCAAAGCCTGAATAAAACAACTGTGTACACCAGCACGATCACCCATTAAACACTTTTACAAATTATAAATTTTCTAAGTTTTGAATTAATCGTTATCGGAGGGTATACGTCATGCCCTCATTTGTGTGCTAACCGCCGCCTTAAACACCCGGCCGCGTGTCGAATATACCCTACACTTAGGATATCGGGCCGCTAACAATCGGGAACATGGCATTCCCGTTCACTGATCTTTCCTTCGGTACCTCTTCCTGCAATACATCCCAATGCTCGGTGATCTTGCCATCTTTTACCCGGAAAATATCTACACCGATCATATTCTTACCACTCCAATTTTCGTAGCGCCCATGGATCATGACAAAATCCCCGTTTGCAGCTACGATACCAGGAGTATATTTGAAATCGGCCGGCAGGTTAGGTATAAATTGTCTGAGGGCTTCGGTTCCATTGGGGAAAAGGGGATTATGCTGTTGATAGTCATCGGCAAAATATCTGTCAAATGCGGTGACATCCCTATTTCCAAAAACATCGGTGATCGCTTTGAGGGCAATTTCTTTGTTATCCATTTTTAAAAGATTTTAAAGGCTCCATATAATTCGCTTGGCCGAAATCGTCCATTGCCGCGTTGCTTAAATAGTCTCTTCCCAGGTCCTGGTCTGATGATCCTTTAGAAAATCTTCGATGAATTTGGGGACAACATTGCGGTATTTACCATCCCCCGCGGGCACGATGCGGATCATGGCGTCAATCATTTCCTGCGGATCGAGACGGCCGGAATCGTTACCGATGAGCAGATCCAATTGTTTCAGGAAAGTATCGCGGGAGGTAAAATTCTTGTTGTCGTCCAGCCAGCGCAGTGCGGTTTCTCCCACCCTTTCGTTGAACCCCGTGAAATAACCGCCGGGATTGATCGTCTGAACCTGGATGCCAAAAGGCTTTAGTTCGTTGTGAAGGGCTTCTGCGACACCTTCGAGGGCAAATTTCGTAACACAGTAAGGCGCCAGGCCAACAGGCGCAACAATCCCCCCCATAGAAGAGGTAAATATTACTTTCCCCTGCTTTTTCTCCTGGATGAATTTGGCGACAAACTTCTGGGTTAGCGCAAGCGGCGCGAAGACATTGGTTTCGAAGTTCTTTTTTAAGAGGTCAACCGGAATTTCGAAAAGAGGTCCCGATTCCCCGTATCCCGCATTATTGAAAAGGATATCGATGTCCCAGGTCAGGGCGATATTGACGTCATAGGCGTCTAAAATATCCAGCTTTTCGACCTTCAGCTTATCTTGAAGACCAAGGGCGTTTACCTTATTGCGGAGTGCGGTTACCTGTGGCGATATATGAACGCCTGCTATTACAGAATAGCCTTGTTTTGCAAGGCCGATGGCGGTTCCTTCACCGAATCCTGAGCCGGCTCCGGTAATTAAAATAGTTTTGTCCTTTGACATTAGCAGTAGGTTTTATGTGTTAGTCAATGGCAGCGGCTGCCGAAGCGACAATGAAATCCTGGTCGATGGGACCACCGGATACGCCGACATAACCAATGATCTGATCCTCTTTTTTGATGGGAATCCCCCCGGCAAAGCCCATCAGGCCATCGCTGGAGCTTTCCATCCCATAGGCGGCCACTTCAGGCCGTAAAAATTTACCCACCTCCTCGGAATTCATTCTGAATAGCATGGAAGTTTTGGCCTTTTTCATGGCTATGTCGATAGAGCCTAAGAAAGCGTCGTCCATACGAATGAATCCCTTTAGGTGCCCAGCGGTGTCGAGTATGGCAACATTCATGGGAATACCGATTTCAATGGCTTTTGCTTTGGCTTTGGCCAAGAGTGTTTCTGCTTGTTCTAAGGTGATGTTCATGGAATGCTATTTTTTGATCATCGGGATTTGAAGGTTTGTGGGGCGGTTTTCTTCGGAATCGAAGCCGCGTCCGTCGATATTCCTGGCTCCCCAGAACATCATATTCCCCAGGATATAAATAAGATCATATTCCATGAATATTTGACCAGCGGAAAGGCCGAACGGCGGAAAGGCTTTCTTGAATATGCTCTGAGACCCGCCGACCTTCCATTCGCTGAACCCTTTAGTGTACTTATTGAGTATGTCTGCAAAGGGTTGCAATAACGGTGTGACGGTATATTCCCCGTCGGCGGAGAAGTTGACTCTTACTGCGCCAGGCGCGATTGGATGCTCGTCCAGCCATTCAATATGACCTTCTATGACCATTTTGCATAGCGGGGTCTTTCCGTATGGATCGGCGTTGTTGGTTACAATGAGCTCAAACCTGTCTTCCGGGTAATAGGTGAAGCTCCTGGTCAGGTAAAACGGTTTCAACGTTCCATCACTGTTTTTAGCGCTGCTGGGCCTGATTTCAGGGGCGATGCTTTCCCAATGGCCGAGTGCTTTGGCCTTAATTTCATCAGTAGTCACTGGATAGTTTTTTAATTATTGACTTGTTGCAGACCTATAACCACCATCCAACCACAAAACAACGGCTTCCACATAGTCGCTTGCCGCCTCTTCCCAGACGCGATGCCCGGCATCAAGCAGCATGTGCCGGTTGGTTGGAAGTTTCTCGGCGAGGAGCTGGGCATTGGCTGGAGGAACGATAGCGTCATTTTTACCGGCAATGATCAGTGATGGTATTTCTATTTGATCCAATAACGGCTCGAGCTTTGGAAGGTCGGTAGTATAACCACGCACATATTGTGCAGCCTCTTCGAGACGCCGGCCGGCTGAAGCAGCCCTGAAGTCCTCGATGATGGGGGCAGGGGTAAGTTTTCCCGCTTGCTCGAGGTAAGGCTTCATACCATCGGCGCCAACATTGGTGAGGGCGCCCTGAGGCGAGTGGATCATGTCTTTTAGAGCCCCTCCCGCAAGATCCGGCCGCATTGCGGCTCCGCCGATGACAAGGCTCTCGAACAAAGCAGGTTGCTTTGCGGCTGCAAACAAGACTGCAGGTGTCCCAACGTCGGGAGCTACAACATGAGTTCTGCCGATGTCGAAATGATGGAGAATTTTAAGGAAGAAATTGCCCATGGCTTCAGGCGCCATAACATTTTGCCGGCTTTCGGAATGGCCAAAACCAGGCAAGTCGATCAATAGGAGTGAGTGCCGGGTTTGCAGGCGCGGGATCAAATGGTAAAAAGAATAGATGCTTTCCGGCCAAGGTGCTGTCAGTATAACTGGAATGCCCCCGGTCGTGCCGGCCTGTGCGTACCTGATGGCCAGGCCATCGATTGTAGACGTGGTGATTTTGCCAATTTCTGGCAGACTATTTTTGCTCATTCTGATCGATTTATATTTGACGCTGGTAATTATTTAACCAGGTTAAACGGTGGACCAAAGTTTAAGAATAAAAGAAACATTCAATTGTCAAAAACAATGGAGTTTTGGTAAAAAGCAAATGTTCATAGCTGCGACACAGCCCCTTTACGATAGATGGCAGGCGTTTTACCGGTTAGCTTTTTGAAGAATTTATTGAAATGTGATGAATCCGCAAAACCCAGCCTGGACGATACGTCTTTGATGGCAATTTCAGTTTGCCTGAGCAGGGTCTGGGCCTCCAGCAATATCTGCTCATGTAGGACGGTGATCGCTGTTTTTTTCGTTTGCCGCTTGATAACAGCGTTTAAATGGTTTGGGTGAATGGATAACTGCTCTGCAAAATGCTTTACGGTCAACGTGTTTTTATGGATGGGGTTATCTGCAAAGCCTTTCCTGACAAGTGAACGGAAATTCTCTGCCAGTAGATGTTCCCGGTCATTGAGATTGGTGATGAGTTTTTTGTCGGATGCTGCGTATTTGTTATATAGCCTTCGGACATAAAGTAATAGCAGTTGAACATAGGTCAGGATTAGCACAAATTTGTCCGGATTTTTGGAGTGGTATTCCTGATGAACGCGCTTATATATGCCGGTAAACAATTCCACTTCCTCTTGTTCAAGCTCAAGAGGTATTGCTTGTTCAAGTTGGAGGAATGGCAATTCAAAAATGATGTCGGCTATTATTTTATTACTGCGCAGATATTCTTCCGTAAATACGATGAAATATTGCTTCGGGCCGCGTTCGGGTTTAAGCCAGGAAACGACCTGGCGGGGTGTCTTTATATATATGGCCGGCTTGTTCAATCGGTTCTTCCAAAACCCAGCATTAAGTGTTATATCTCCTTCCAGGAAGAGCGTAATGCAATAGAAGGAGTGACGGAATGGCCTGGTCACATAATCAGGGGGCTTTACTCCTTTGGAATCAAATTCCCTTATGTCGATGTCCTTGTATAGCGGTGGGGCTGCGTTGACGTGTTTGTAGAAACTGTCCAGATCGGTGAGAAAGGGGATGTCAGTTCCGGGTGCATTGTCGTTTTTTCTTTTCACGTCTTAAATATATTGAAATATTTTGGTTAGTTAAACCGCTGAAGGTTTTGTGCAGAACACGCCATCCGCCCGCGAGCGGGGCTAGTGTCGCTATAATCTGTTTGCAACAAAAGACGAAATGATGGCCGCTACCTCGCGGGGCGCTTGCAACATGCTCAAGTGACCTACTTGCGGAATTATCGTTATTTCAGCAATGTGCAAACTCGCTGCACTTCTTCCTCGAGCATCTTTTTTTCTTTCGCGTCGTTCCCCTGGTAATCGCTTAGTCCGGTTTCCAGGTAATCGCCCAACTGTTCAAAGGAGAGCGTAGTTCTGTTGGAGAGCCTTTTTTTCTCATTTAGCAGGTAGTTAACAGCCAGTCGCCGGCTATTGACTGCCTAACGAGTGTGTCCGTATGTAATGCATCCTGAGTCATATATACAGTTAGACAAGAATAATCCAATAGTGTGACAAGATTAAATCTCCTTTTTTGGAGGTTTGGCATCCGCAAACTTACACGCGTCACCGATTTTAGTATTTAATTTTTGCCCGCGGGCTTCAATTGGTTGCTGACTGTTCACAAAAAAGCCCTGCAAATCAATGATTTGCAGGGCTTAAAATTCCGTGGAGCTGAGGGGACTCGAACCCCTGTCCAAACATCACCTCCAAAAGCTTTCTACATGCTTATTCCGGCATTGATTGTCGGGAAACAACAGGAACCGGACAAACCGATCGTTTCCTTAGCTGGATGGTCTTAAGCAACGGTCACAGCCTTCCATTGCAGCATCCTGTGTTTGTTTTGAGTCGGCGGCACAACTTGGAAACAGGCTAACCTGTCATGCGGCCCGAATGACTATCTAATCACTGATTAGGCAGCCATGGCATACGAAGTATTGCCATTTGAAGTTTGAATATTCAGATTTACGTGCTAATTATCCAACGCACGGCATGCTTACACCTTCAAAGATCTATGCTGTCAAAACCAATACAGCCCCATACGACAACCACGGATCGCATCAAAATCGAACCGACTGCAAATATACGAACTTTTTCTTACACGGTAAGCCCCCCGTCTCCGCTCACTCGCATCTCTCCCCGCCCCTGCGCGCTATCACTTAAACATCCTGAATATATCCAGCCCCAGTGCATACGCCATCAGCGCAAACAAGAGGATCATCCCTACCATCTGTGCATACTCGATAAACTTATCACTGGGCTTCCTGCCTGTGATCATCTCCACCAGTGTAAACAACGCATGTCCTCCATCCAATGCCGGGATAGGCAGCACATTCATAAAGGCCAGCAGGATGCTAAAAATGGCCGTCAGCGTCCAAAAGCTCTGCCAGTCCCATACGGGCGGGAATACATTGGTGATGCTGATGACGCTGCCCAGTGAGTCCTGGGGTTTTACTTCCTTGGAAGTAAACAGCAGCTTCAGATTGCGGATATAGTTCGTCAGCGTGGTCACGCTGCGCTTTACACCGGCAGGAATGGCTTCCGCCAGCGTGTAATTGATCTGCTTATAGCCCAGCACATCTTCCATATCCTTATAAAGCACGCCATAATTCCCGTCGTTATTAAAATGCACCATTGTCGTCACCGTATCCTTTCCGTTGTGCAAAACGGTAATGGGGAAATCATGCCCTTTCAGCTTATCATAGGACGAATCCCGCATGATCTTGATGAGGTCCGTAAAATAATAAGAGGGTTTATTATTAAAGGTCAGCACCGTATCCCCTTTCACCAGCCTGGGACCTGTGAACTTAGCCGTCGGCAGAATAGAGTCTACGATAATGGGATACCGCACATAGGTAAATCCCTGGAGCTTGTTTTTATTCAGCTGGTTGATAAAGCCGGGAGGAATGGCCAGTTCCATCCGTTGTCCGTTACGTTCGATGGTAATGCTTTTAGCCTGGCTCATGATGATCTCTGATCCGACGGTGCCTTGTCTTTCGACGGTCTTACCGGCTACGGCAATGATCTTATCGCCGTCCTGCATCCCGATACGGGTGCCAAGACTGTCTGCGTATACGCCATATTTTAAATTGGCGGCGGGTACATAGCGGTCACCCCACACCCACATGATCATGATAAAAATGAAGAGGGCCAGAATGACATTCACGGTCACGCCGCCAAGCATGATGATCAGTCTTTGCCAGGCCGGCTTGCTACGGAACTCCCAGGGCTGCGGGGGCAGGTTCATCTGCTCCTTGTCCATGCTCTCGTCAATCATGCCCGAGATCTTTACATACCCTCCAAAGGGTATCCACCCCAGACCATATTCCGTCTCCCCTATCTTCCGCTTAAAGAGCGAAAACCAGGGGTTAAAGAAAAGATAAAATTTTTCCACGCGGCATTTGAACCAGCGGGCGGGCAGGAAATGCCCCAGCTCGTGCAGGACTACCAGGATGGAGAACGATAAAATGAACTGCAGTATTTTAATGCCAACTGCTGACCAATCGATTACTAATAATGTCATAACTAAGATGTTAGATCTTCCATTCAGGCCTTTCCCTCAAAATATCATGAAAATTTCGCCCGTTAGAGCTTTATAAGAGATGCCGCAAAATTACGGGCCTCCCCATCGCTTTCAAAATATTCTTCCAGCGTGGGATGCGCGATATGCGGCACATGCTGCATGGTGCGTTCTACCAGGTCCGTCATATCCAGGAAACCGATCCTGTTACGCAGAAAGGCAAAGACCGCAATTTCATTAGCCGCATTCAATACGCAGGGGAGATTCCCCCCCTTGTACAGGGCTTCCGTCGCCAGCGTCAGGTTGCGAAAGGTCTTGACATCCGGCTCTTCGAAGGTCAGGGTATTCGGCTTCCTGAAATCATAACGCGGAAAATCACTCGCTATACGGCGGGGGAAAGCCAGCGCATATTGAATGGGCAGCTTCATGTCCGGCAGTCCCATTTGCGATTTGATAGATCCGTCCTCGAACATGATCATGGAATGAATGATGCTCTGGGGATGGATGACCACCTGCACCTGTTCGGGCTGCAGATTAAAAAGCCATTTGGCCTCTATCATCTCCAGGCCTTTATTCATCAGTGTCGCCGAGTCGATGGTGATCTTGGCGCCCATGCTCCAGTTCGGATGCTGCAGGGCGTGATCCCTTTTTACATTGACAAGGAAGTTGGGCTTTTTCCCCAGGAACGGACCACCGGAAGCCGTCAGCACTATCTTTTCTATCCGACTGCGGGTCTCCCCTACCAAACACTGGAAAATAGCCGAATGTTCGGAGTCCACGGGGATAATGGGCGCCCTTTTCTCCAGGGCTTTTTGCATAACGATGTCCCCTGCGACCACGAGGGTCTCCTTATTGGCCAGAGCTACTGCCTTACCGTTGCTGATGGCCTGTAAGGTGGGACGAAGGCCCGCAAAACCGACAATAGCCGCCAGCATGATGTCATAGCTGTCCATGGCGGCCACTTCTTCCAGCGCTTTCTCGCCGGCAAAAACCTTTATGTGATGTCCTGACAATGCGTCCCGGACCTTTTCGTATTTTTTTTCTTCCCCGATGACGACGATGTCCGGTTTGAAGTGCAGAGCCTGTTTGATAAGCAGATCGTCATTGCTCTGCGCCGTCAGCACTTCTACACTGAAAACAGAAGGATTGGCGTCGATGACCTCCAAAGCCTGCCTGCCGACGGAGCCCGTAGAACCAAATAATGCAACACGTTTTTTCGATTGTCCGTTTGACATTTTACTCAATATATTTTTCCAGTTCTTCTGCCAGTTTCCGGTCATTGCTCAGCCGGGGCACTTTATTCTGTCCCCCCAGCTTGCCCACCGATTTCATATAGTCGATAAATCCATTCTTTTTAACCGCACGGATCTGCAAAGGCTGCAGGATATTTCCCGTGATCAGATCGTCATAATAGATGTTTTTATTGCGCAGGTTGGCATCAACTTTTATAGCAAAGTCACGCAGGTCCGCCGGTTTGTTCTCGAATTCAACAAACCATTCATGATAAGACTTTCCTTTATCCTGCCGGATCATGGGCGCCACCGTAAATTCCGTGATATGCAAACCCGCTTCGTTGGCGGCTTTCATAAGACTGAATTCCACCTCTTCCCCGATCACATGCTCCCCGAAAGCGGAAATAAAATGTTTGATCCTGCCCGTCACTACTATACGATAAGGCTCCGTGGAGACAAATCGCACCGTATCCCCGATACTATACCCCCAGAGGCCGGCATTCGTATTGACGATGAGGGCATAATTTTCGCCCACCTTCACATCTTTCAGACTCAGCCGAACAGGGTTTTCCTTACCCATTTCCGATGCCGGGACAAATTCGAAGAAAATACCGCTATTCGTGTTCAGCAGCAGCCCCTCCCCTTCCTGCGTATCCTGGAAGGCAAAGAAACCCTCGGAGGCCGGAAAGGTCTCGATGGTATCTATCTTTTTGCCGATGCTTTCAAAAAGCTTCGCTTTATAAGGTTCGAAATTTACGCCTCCATGCACCAATACGGAGAAATTTGGAAAGATCTCCTTTATGGGTTTGCCCGTCAGCTCGATCAGCCGGTCAAAATACATCTGTACCCATGGCGGAATACCGCTGATCAGCGTCATATCCTCGTTCAGGGTCTCCTCGACTATCTTATCCAGCTTGGTCTCCCAGTCCTCGATACAATTCGTTTCATAGCTGGGCAGCTGATTGGTCCGGAGATACCGGGGAATATGGTGATTCACGATGCCGCTCAGCCTTCCCGTTGGGATGTCGGCTACCCGCTCCAACTCCGGGCTCCCGGAGAGAAAGATCATTTTTCCGTCCGAGAAAGCCATATTTCCCGTAGCCGCCATATAGCACAACAGCGCGTTCCGGGCCGTATTGATATGATTGGAGATGCTATCCTTGGAAATGGGTATATATTTTACCCCGCTGGTCGTACCGGAGGTCTTGGCCAGGTAAATGGGCTTCCCCTGCCAGAGCACATTGTGCCTGCCTTCCTTGATCTGGTTAATATAAGGAGAGAATTGCTCGTAATCCCTGATCGGAACAGCCTGTTTAAACTCCTCGTAGGTCTTTATATCCCCTAATTTATGCTCCGCCCCGAATATGGTCTTAGCCCCCACCCTTAACAGATCCTTAAAAATGGTCTCCTGGTCACTTACCGCCGTTGTCATCCCCTTCTGGATCGACTTATATATATATGAAGCAAAAGGTCTGGCAAGAAATGATTTGATCTTCATGTTCATGGCGACAAACCTACACGAAAAACCTGATTTTACCCGCAGTCCCCCTTCCCGGCCGTCCTATTTTACTTAATTTTGGACTTTGGAGCCGTTTTTTTCGGCTTTCCTTCTTTTTTTCCAAAAATTCTCTGTACTTTTGCAGCCCTAATATTGAATTATTATGTTCGCAGTTGTAAAAATAGCCGGCCAGCAATTCAAGGTCCAGAAAGACCAGACATTGTACGTCCCCCGCGTTGCAGGCAATGCAGGTGACAAAGTAGAATTTGGAGAAGTCCTTCTGGTTGACACCGATGGAACTTTATCCGTAGGTAAGGACGTGAAGGCCACTATTAAGGCTGAGATCGTCGGTCACGTACAAGGTGACAAGGTCATCGCCTTCAAAATGAAAAGAAGGAAAGGATTTCGCAAGAAACACGGTCATAGGACTCATTACACCAAGATCAAGATTAGCGAGATCGCTTAATTCTTAATTTTTAAATTATTCAAACTATCCAAACATGGCACATAAAAAAGGTGAAGGTAGTGTAAAGAACGGACGCGACTCGCAAAGCAAACGCTTAGGCGTAAAGATCTACGGTGGTCAGCCCGCTATTGCAGGCAATATCATCGTTCGTCAACGCGGTACACAATATCATCCCGGCAAAAATGTAGGTGTCGGAAGAGACTTTACCATCTTTGCACTGAGTGACGGTCTCGTTGAATTTAAGAAAGGAAAAGGTGATAAGACCTTTGTTAGTATCAATGCTGTTGAAGTAGGAGCTTAAAAAAAAATTTGAAATAATCAAAAAAATTTTTGGTTGTTTCAAAGAGTTTTCTATTTTTACGGTTGTAAATTGATTTACTAACCATTTAAATTCAAAAAACATGGCAACTGCAAAGAAAGCCGCTAAGAAAAAAGCCGCTCCCAAAAAGAAAGCTGCTCCTAAAAAGAAAGCCGCTAAGAAAGCTGCTAAGAAGAAATAGTTCTTATTTCTTAGTGCAGAAAATAATAAAGTCCCGAAGCGATTCGGGACTTTTTCTTTTTATCTCCCCTCTGAAACCCTTGCCCACAGCGACTTTCAGCCCTGCATCATCCACGTCATCACTTCGCATCCCTCTCTCTTTATCCACCGCTCCAAAGTATACCCTCTTCTCCGCCGGCTTTATTTTCATCCCGCACAAATTCCTACCTTTAACACCTCATACATCCTATCATGCCAGACAATTACTATATCGCAGACCAGTTTACCCTCCTTTCCAGGCTTATGGACATCCACGGCGAGAACTCCTTTAAGACCCGTTCTTACTCCTCCGCCGCCTTTGCCATCGAAAAACTGCCCGCCCAGCTGTCCGACCTGCCACCGGAGAAATTTGTCTCCATCAAGGGCATCGGGGACGCCATCGGCAAAAAGATCACCCAGATCCTGGAAACCGGGGAGCTCCCGTTGCTGCGTGAATATATAGAGAAGACACCGCCCGGCGTCATCGAGATGTTACAGATCAAAGGCCTCGGTCCAAAAAAGATCGCCACCATCTGGAAGGAGATGGGTATCGAGTCCATCGGGGAATTGCTCTACGCCTGCCAGGAGAACAGTTTGCTCCTCTACAAAGGCTTCGGAGAAAAAACACAGACCAATGTCCGTGAGACCATCGAATTTTATCTGAAAAGCCAGGGTAGTCACCTCTATGCAGATGTGGAAGCCTACACCCTTGCATTGGATAAGACCTTACAGGAAGCATTCCCGCAGGAGACGTTCGCACTCACAGGCGAGTTCCGCCGGCAGCTCCCGATCATCGATCGCCTGGAATGGGTTACCACCACCCATTCCGAAGCACTTATAAAATACTTCACCGCAAAGGGATTCCATGCCGAAGAAGGACCCGTAAAAGAAAAACACCACACGCTTTTCTTAAAAGATCCCCAGGGCATCCTTATCAATATCTATTGCCCTGCGCCCGGGTACTTCTACGCCGTGCTCTTCCGCACCAGCTGCAGCACCGAATTCCTTGAAGAATGGACGGGCCGTACCGGCCGGTCCTATCTGGACCAGCCACAAAAGGATTACGCCTCCGAACAGGCCATCTTTGATGAAGCAGGCATCCATTTTATTCCCGCTTTCCAAAGAGAGCAAGTCTATATCATCGAACGCGCCCAAAAGGCTGCCATCCCCGCCATCATCCATCAGAAAGACATCCGTTCCATCATCCATAGCCATAGTAAGTGGAGCGATGGGTCCAACACCCTGGAGGAAATGGCCTCCGCCTGCATGGACAAGGGTTATGAATATCTTGTCATCAGTGATCACAGCAAAAGCGCCTTTTACGCCAACGGCCTCAATGAAGACCGGATCCGTGAACAGCATAAGGAGATAGAGGAACTGAACCGGCAGCTGGCGCCCTTCGTCATCTTCAAAAGCATCGAGTGTGATATCCTCAACGATGGCGCCCTCGATTATTCCGACAACATCCTTTCCACCTTTGATCTCATCATTGCCTCCGTACATTCTAATCTGAAGATGCCACAGGAAAAGGCCATGCACCGCCTCCTCCGCGCCATCGAAAACCCCTATACCACCATCCTCGGCCACCTCACCGGCCGTCTCCTGCTCAGCCGCCCCGGCTATCCCGTAGATCACAAACAGATCATCGACGCCTGCGCCGCAAACCTCGTAACAATAGAATTAAATGCCCATCCCCGCCGCCTCGACATGGACTGGCGCTGGATCAGCTATGCGCTCGACAAAGGCGTCATGATCTCCATCGACCCCGACGCGCATGCGCTGGAAGGCTATGAGGACGTAAAATACGGCGTACTCGCCGCACAGAAGGCCGGGCTTACAGCAGAAAGAAACCTCAGTAGTTTGACGCTAATGCAGTTTCAGGAGTATTTGGCTGCAAGGAAGAAAGCGAAAGGGATATGAGGCAGTGGGTGGTCTGCGGTAGTACATCGATGGAACAGCCGTTGCGTCGCACTCTTGTACGGGGGGGGATTCTACTCCGCGACCTCGCTTATTTTAGCATGCTCGTTTCAGTTGCAGCAATAGCTCGAATTTTTAATTCGGGCTTTCGTTCCTAATGGTGTCTGGCTGTTTTGTACCGGTGCTAAAGCACCTAACCGGGCCTACGATTGCCCGCCTACCGGCGGGCTGTTGAAGGAGAAGGCCGACCTAGGTCGCCCGCAAAACAGGCAGTTCCACGAAGAAGGTCGTGCCTTCTCCTTCAACGGTCTCAAACCAAATCTTCCCCTTCGCCTGTTCAACAATCGTCTTACTCATAGCCAACCCTAATCCCGTCCCCGACGACTTCGTCGTAAAATTCGGCGTAAAGATCTTCGACTGCATCTCCAGCGGGATCCCCTCCCCATTATCCGTCACCTTGACAACGATGGACTCATCCCGCACCTCCTCACTGACGCTGATCACCCGTTTCGCCCGCGCATGACAGGCTTCCAGGGCATTCTGCAGCAGGTTCGTAAACAGCCGGTTCAACTGCGTCTTATCCGCATAGACCATGATCTTCTGATGCACCGGCACCCACTTGAACAAAAGGTTCTCCGTCGTCTCATACAAAGAAGTGAGGGAATATAACATCTCATGCATATCAAACACCTCCTTCTTGGGATTGCCGATATTGGCAAACTGGGAAAAGTCAGAGGCTATCTTCGAAAGATGGTCTATCTGCTCCACCAGCGTCTTGGCCACACTCGACGCCATCTCTTTCACATTCGGGGAATTATTGTCGATAGCCTTCTGCAGATATTGAATGGACAGCTTCATAGGTGTCAGCGGATTCTTGATCTCATGGGCCACCTGCCGCGCCATTTCCCGCCAGGCGCCTTCACGTTCGCTCTTGGCCAGGGCAACAGCACTCTCTTCCAGCTTCTTCACCATCTTGTTGTATTCCTTTACCAGCCCCCCTATCTCGTCATTACGTTTCCATTCGATGGCCTCATTGGTCTGCCCCAGATGCACTTCCTGCATTTTCTTGGAGATAAGAAGGAAGGACGCCGTGATCCGGTTTGTCAAAAAGAGCGCTATCGTACCCGCGATGAGGAAGATAAAGGCATTCAGATTGATGATAGTGACCAGGAAATTGGAGATCTCCTCTTTCAGCTCGCCCTGGGTAGTAAAAGAAGGGATATTGAGATAGGCATAGGCATTCCCGCTCTGATCACGCAGGGGTCTGTAAATGCTCACATAAGGAACTCCCCCCACCTGCTCGGTAATGGTATACTGGATTGAATTTAGCTGGTGCAGGTTGTAATAAGCCAGGGGATGCATCCGTTTGCTGAGGATCCCCTTGTTATAGACAAATAAGTTGGAGGACACCTGCAGATTTCCGCCCAGGTCATAGATATTGATATCCGTCGCATGGATCTGGGCCACTTCCTCTATCATCTTCTGCAGCTCGTTCCGGGCGCCGGGGTAATAGAGTCTCCATTCGTCCCCATAGATGATCTGGCCGGAGAGCCTGGTCTGTATTTCGGCAACCATCACCTGCATGGTCCGGCTCAGCCGGTCCCGGTTATTGCGGTTATACCGGTTGATAAAAAAGATAATGGTGGCCACCCCGATGACGACAAAGGAGAAAAGACTGATAAAGATGATGGTCGTATGGATCTGGCTCCGGATATTCATCTGCCAGTAGGTCCGCAGCTGACTCCAGTGAAGACGGCTCCAGATGAGGAGCGCCGCGACACGGAACAGGGCGACAAGGAAAAGGAAGGCGCTGAAAAGATAGGCAAATAAGGTAATGTCCTCAATCACCGAATTATCCCTTTTGACGATCACGACAAAATTGTCGTCCGAGATGCGGTGCCATAGTTCATCATAGGCTCCTTTATGGATATGGACATAATCCTTTTGGGGGATCTGTTCGTCGGTAAGATGCGTGGAAAAGGGATAGTCGGAGATATCGCTGATCAGCTCCCGTTTGTTGTAGATGGCATAGTATTCCGGCAGATCCTCGGTTTTCTGGCGAAAAAGTTCCGGCACCAACGCATGATCGCCTTTATAATTCTTGGGCTCGGAAAGGATGAACAGGTAGCCGATGGTCTTCTGGCTGGTGTCCGGCTTGAGCGCTTTCCGGTAGATATAGGTATATTTATCAAAGGACTTGGCATAATACTTCAGATCCGGGATACCCGTACTCTTGCCCGCCACGTTAAAAATGGTATTCAGCGTATCATAGGAAACAGACCCTTCATTAAAAAGGGGCTTTTCCTGCTCGTCATAGGTGAAGATATGTGTATCAAATCTGCTTTGGTAGCCACTAAAATTCCTGTTGATCATACTATCCTTCATCAGCAGATTGGTCACCGGGTCTTTGAACCGGTCGAAATTGAGGCTCAAAAAATCATTATCGATATAGCTGAAGGCAATGCTCAGCATCTTTTCACTGGTAGGATCTGCCTGGACCGACAGCTGATCCGCTATACGCCGGCGGTTCTCTTCCTCCTGCTTACGGTTCTCAAAAAGAATGACGGCGGAAATGGAGGTGGAGAAGATAAACAGCCAGAAGAGGACTTCGGAGACATTTAATCTAAAGCGAACTTCGGAGAATATCCTTTGCTGCATAAGCCAGGTATAGGCCAGCAGCCATATGAGCACTAAAATATCCAGCTCCACCGTGCCCGTATTCTGTATAAAGGTCAGGAGCAGCAGCCCCATGGAGGCGATGATGATATAAAGGACGATGTTAAGGGCGCGTACGAGATAGCCCACCAGCTGGAACAACACCTGGGAGAGGAAGAAATAACCCAGGGCCAGGGCCGCCAGCGCTAAAAATCCAATAAAGCTGTAATTGGTCAGCAGACTAAAGAAGTTCGTAACATTAAAAGAGATCTTTGCATCCATCACCAGGGATTGCACGATATTGGCAAATTCGAATGTGGTGATCACCAGCAGGGACAGACCGATAAAGGTCCACAGCCAGTTCTTCCAACGATGAATAGATTGGGGAATGGTGTATTCCGTGATCTCCCGCTTGATAAAAAGAATGATCCAGCAAAAGAGAAAGGCGTTGATGACAAGATCGCCTAATGAGCTCAGGACGATGCTGGAGCTGTAAATAGTAGGGTCGAAAAGCTCGAATTGCCGCAGATTAAAAATGCCGGGATAAATATACACGGCTATCCGGGCCAGTAAGATGACGAAAATGAGAAAGCTGATGCCCCAGGCAGCGCCCCATTTTTCCCGGATGGCATGCGCTACGTTATGGATAAGGATCAGCACCAGCAATACGCCCAGCAGCACCGCCAACGGAATGATCCAATGATGGGCCGGTGCACGATAGCCGGGTTTCTTATCGAGGAAGAACAGTAATTTCCCGGTGGAGCTTTTTACAGGAAAATCCGTGCTGACGTTGGTGATGGAGACCCTTTCTTCCGCAGCGTCGTCATCGATAAAACCTGGTGTCAGGTTGGTGGTGGAAATATAATACTGCCAGCGGATGGGGATCAGGGCGATGGCCACCATGAGACTGCCGCTGGGGTCCCGATAAGTCTTTTTAATGACATCATATTGCCCATTGCTCAGTTGGCTGAAACTATAGCCATCCTCCATTCCCAGCAGCTCGGGGGTAGGCAGGGAACGCTGGTCGCTCCAGAAACGCAGCGTTGCAGGATGACCCAGGCTGTCCGTATCATAGAGAAAGAGGCCGTACTTTTTGTCCACCAGCTTCGTAAGCTCTTTTTCGGTGTATTGACCTTCGGCAAGCCTGCCCAGAAATGCGCTATCCCCGATCGTCTTTTCAAAATCCAGCTCCCGGTCCTGCAGGTCGGACTGGATGGAATTACGCAGGCTTTTTACAGCCTCATCGCTGTCAAAATAAACATTTAGAAAATACCCTGCCAGGAACAGCAGGATGGCCACTAAAAGAAGTTGTTTGTTCCTGCGGAAAATATCGCTAAAGAATGACTTCAATCCGTTCTGTTTTGCTTTTTAATAGAATCCCAGATCCCATCCATCTCTTCCAGGGTCATATCGGCAAGCGATCTGCCTTTCGCCTGTGCGGCCTGTTCCATCCGGGTAAATCTGTCGATGAACTTCCTGTTGGTCAATTCCAGGGAATTCTCTGCATCTATCTGCAAAAACCGTGCGTAATTGATCAGGGAAAAGGTAAGATCCCCATATTCTTCCCGGATCTTATCCATGTCGCCCAGCCCCACGGCCTCCTGCAGCTCCTCCATTTCCTCTTTCACCTTATCCCATACCTGGGTGGCTTCATCCCATTCAAAGCCTACTTGTCCCGCCTTTTCCTGCAGCCGGATCGCTTTGACCGTGGCCGGTAAGGAGACAGGCACCCCGCTAAGCACGGACCGCTTCCCTTCTTTTAGCTTCAGCTGCTCCCAGTTCTTTTTGACGTCCTCCTCATTCTTTACTTCCACCAACCCCTCCTTGCCCGCCGTCTCTCCATAGATATGGGGGTGTCGCGTTATCAGCTTATCACAAATGCCATTGATCACTTCTTCCAGGGTGAATTGTCCCTGCTCCTTTCCTATCCGGGCATAAAAGACGATGTGCAGCAGCAGATCGCCCAATTCCTCTTTGATCCCCTTCCAGTCTTCCCCTGTGATGGCATCCGCCAGTTCATAGGTCTCCTCGATGGTCATGGTACGAAGGGTCTGAATGGTCTGCTTACGATCCCAGGGGCATTTTTCCCTTAGCTCATCCATAATATCGACCAGGCGTTGAAAAGAAGTAGTGTGTGTATTCATAAAAGCTCGAATAATTCGTCTTTCAGGATAAATATTTCCCAAAATAATGAAGTTAACAGGTTCCCCGCGTATTAAAAACACGTTTTTTTCGTTTCCTGAATTGATTTCTATCTTTATAATATGAAATTATTCACCGGTTTCCTTGTACTTGTCCTGTTTACGCATGTTTGTAATGCCCAGTATTACTATAAGGACCTGGTCGTAACCAGTCAGACTTCCGGCCAGTGGAAACAGTACAGGGACAATGCAGTCAGGAGTGTCAGGCTCTCCGGTTCCGAGGCTGATGGTCAGCCCTCAGAAGGTTTTTTGGGCCAGCAGGACATAGCCTCCGACTACTCCCTGATCACCACCCATACAAAGGCCGTCGGCAACCCTGACACCTGGTTATTCGTATATTATTCCCCGGAAGGACGTCCCGTAAAGATCCAGGATACCAGCGACACATACCGCAGTCTTTCGGAATATCAGTTCAATGCCGCCGGTGATTTGACAACACTCACAAATACGTCCATGGAAACAGATAATCATCTTGAAGATGTGGAACAACATATCTGGCATTATGACGACAAAGACAGACCGGTGTCCATGCTAAAAATAAAAAATGGCAGTGACACCACCTATGTACGGCTGGTCCTAGATGAGAAAGGGAATGTCGCGGAAGAACATGCCAGCAGGCATAAGTACCCCCTGCCTACGGTTTATTACTACTATGATCAGAATAATCACCTGACTGACATCGTACGATATAACCTAAAAGCGCAGCGGCTCCTGCCCGATTACATGTTCGAATACGACGGCAACAGACTGACCTCGATGCTCGTGGTTCCCGAAGGCAGCAATGACTACCAGAAATGGGTCTATGAATACAATGAGAAAGGATTGAAGGCAAAAGAATCCTGTTTCAACAGGAAAAAGGAATTACAGGGCAGCATAACATACGAATACAGCTCAAAATAACAGCTGCGCTTGCAGCCGATCATATTTGTCAAATTAAACAGCATTCCAATGCGTTTAGCACTTTGTCTCTTATTAGTAAGTTCCAGTTTTGTTTCCATGGCGCAGGACCTGGATTTCCCCGATTACCGTAGTAAAAAGGATAATTTCTCCAAGATCTCAGACAAGGACGTCCGTGCTGATGTAGCATCATTCGCACTGGCAGCCGTGGATGAAAGCATCGGTAAGGCCGTCTTAAAAACAGTTCCCGTAAAGGAATATGGCAGTAATTTCATGACCTACGAAGATGACAAGATCCAGGTCATCATCAAAACAGGCGTTTTCTTCCCCTCCAAACACAAGATGATGTTCAATGAAAGCCACCTGGTGCGCATCGATAACCATCCCTACTATGGCGGGACATATGGAATGCCCCCAAAGACCACCATCGAGTCCATTACCGTAGTGATTGGAAAAGATACGGTGGCCATCCCTCCCACCGCTTTTTCAGATCTCTATGATCCCAGCTTCAGCTACAACGAGAACGGCGCCACCCGCAGCCGCAACGGTGTCTTCCTGTCCAACGATAAACATACCTTCTATATCTATATGTTCAATCCCAACAGCAAAGGCAGCGAATTTACCTGGGTCATACGGGATAAGCAATACCTCCGCCGGGTAGTGGATTTCGGGTTCCTCAATTAAACAAAAAAAGGGCGCTTCCCCCGAAGCCGCCCTTCACATATAAAAAACGAACCAGACTGCTAACTAAAAGCCGCCTAAATCCTACTCCGCTCCACCATCTTCCCCTCCGGCGTATAATACAACACATGATCCTCCCGGAATGCATCGTGATTATCCGCGGTCAGCAGCGGCCCATTCGTCACATGCAGCACAAACAGCTGCCGCTCGGGCGTATTGATCTTTTTGATCGCATGCACATACCACCCCTTTCTCTCCCCGCGGGCCTCCCTGCGCCTGATCTTCTTTGTGACTGTATTTTTTTAACTTATTTAATCTATTGAACGATGAAAAGAATTATATCGGGCATAGCTATGCTATTCCTTTTTCAAACGATGATGGCGCAGCAGGGTGTAGTGAAGGAAACTGCGGTTC
>Ga0206922_1014_pt1 | contig 58201 bp, 46 predicted proteins | sample Alteio_BWOrgHeat_63_FD_152976 | JGI IMG/M metagenome (GOLD analysis project Ga0206922, IMG submission 152976) | Enriched cells from forest soil in Barre Woods Harvard Forest LTER site, Petersham, Massachusetts, United States -... | ecosystem: Environmental > Terrestrial > Soil > Temperate forest >... | reverse complement strand
TCCGAGCTTAGCAGCAAAGGGGATAAAGGGCACCGGCACCGAGAACTATGGCGGTCCAATCGTCACTGCCGGCGGCCTGGTCATTATTGGAGCTACAGACTTTGACCGCAAGATCCGGGCCTTTAACAGTCTCACCGGAGAGCTGTTGTGGGAAGGGACGCTTCCATTTTCCGGTGTGGCCACGCCGGCAACCTACATGATCGACGGCAAGCAGTACATCGTCATCGGTACGAATGGAAGCAGGGACCCCAGTTCGCCGCAGGGCGCTGTGTACGTTGCATTCGCTCTTCCATAACTCTTGTTCTTAACTTGCAACAACAATTCTGTTGAGAGGAACGCTATGAGGACCGACATCGATACGGCGAAGCCCAAACTAAGCGGCATATTTGCGCCGACAATCACAGCCTTCAACAGTGATGAATCGATTAGTCCTGAGGGAACGCGTGCTTTTGTCCGTTTTCTGCTAGAGAACGGAGTCGATGGCCTGACACCGCTTGGGAGCGCCGGCGAACCTGTCGCGCTTGATCTCACGGAGAGGATGAAAGTTCTCGACGCCATTGTGGACGAGGCCGCAGGACGTGTTCCCATCTACGCTGGAACGAGCGACTACAGCACAGCGGCCACAATTGAGCTTAGCCAACATGCGCGATCGATCGGGTGCGATGGTCTTATGCTGATGGCTCCGTACATGTTACGACCGCCGAAGCAGGACGTCCTGAATTACTTTCGCCGCGTCCGCGAGAAGGTAGGACTCCCGATAATGGTCTACAATGTGCCGGTGCTGACCGGAATCGAGATCACACCGGAAGAGATCCAGATGCTTGCGGAAGAGGATGTGGTCCATGCTGTAAAGTGGTCCCACACCGAGATCGCCAAGGTGCAGGATACGCGGTTGTATTGCGGTCAAGATCTCGCAATATTTGCCGGTATCGATATCATAGCGTTTGCTGCGCTGGCTGTTGGTGCAGATGGTTGGATCGGAGGAATGCCAATGATCGCGCCTGCATTGGCGGTCAGGCTGCACCGGCTACTGACCGTTGAGAAGAATCTCGACGAAGCACGAGCTCTCTGGCTGCGTCTGCTGCCCATTATCCATGTGGAGTACCGTGCAATGGGAACGAGCGACGCGAGTCCGCATTGGCTGGCTGTCTGCAGAGAAAGTGCTGCGATTCGCGGTATTCCTATTGGAGTCTCGCGCCCGCCGATGAGCCAAGTGGATAGCGCAGTGCGCGAAGAACTACGAGTGATCCTCACGGGGCTTGGTCAAATCGAAAGCACATAGTTACTCTATCGACGAGTGCGGCAATTCAGGGTGCTGATTTCGACGCGGAGACGCAATGAAGATTACGAATGTAGAAGTTTTCCTGACTGGTACAGCATGGCGGAATTTTCTCTTTGTGAAGTTGACGACAGATGAAGGACTGATCGGCTGGGGCGACGGAACACTCGAATGGAAGGAGTCAGCGGTTCGTGAGCTGATCCTCGATTTTGGACGACGATATGTCGTTGGCATGAGCCCATTCAATATAGAGGACTTGTGGTTCAAGCTTTACCAGGTAGAACACAACACGGGACCGATCATGTTTGCGGCGATGGCCGGGATCGAAACTGCGATGTGGGATCTGGTTGGAAAAGCTCTCGGTCAACCGGTCTACAACCTGGTGGGCGGTGCAGTTCGAAAGAAGATCGAGGTCTATGCAAACGGGTGGTATGCGTTTCAGGGAGATGTCGTAAAGCTCGCCGACCGTGCCCAAGAGGTGGTTGCCCGCGGTTATAAAGCAATGAAGTTCGATCCTTTCGGCCCTGGCGGGAGAGAACTCTCCAGCGAGCAGTTGAGACAGGCTTGCCGAGTCGTAGACGCGGTGCGCAGGGCCGTGGGAGACGATATCGATCTAATGCTGGAGTTTCACGGACGTTTTAGTCCAATCATGGCGCTTGAAGCGATTCGCGCGATGGTTCCGTATCGACCGAGGTGGTGCGAGGAGCCTATCCCGGCTCACAATCATGAATCAATGGCCCAGGTTGTGGCGGCATCGCCGCTGCGGGTGGCTACGGGTGAGCACACATATAGCCGGTTTGGGTTTCTTGATCTACTTTCGCGAAAGGGCGCACACCTGATTCAACCGGACATCATCTATGGTGGCGGATTTCTGGAGACCAAAAAGATTGCTGCTATCGCAGAGACCTTTTACGTAAGTGTCGCGCCACACAACTGCCGCGGGCCACTGGGTACCGTAATTGCGATGCATCTCTGTGCGAATATCCCTAATTTCGACATTCTTGAGACATTTGAGGACTACGACGTTCCCTGGCGTTGCGACTTAACGCCTGGAACGCCGCGTGTCGAACGGGGTTATTACGACATTCCAGTGAAACCTGGGTGGGGTGTCGATGTTGATGAAGAGCTGATCCGTGCGCATCCTGAAAATCCCGATGCCAAGCTGAATATGTTTTCAGGACAGTGGGAAGAGATTATGTGTAAGTGAGCACATCGTGCGATGTAGCTCCAGGAATGATTTCATGAGTGTCGATCATTCAGGCCGCAAAATTCTAGTGACCGGGGCAGCTAACGGGCTTGGCCTTGGCATTGCGAAGGTGTTAGCCGCCTCCGGTGCCCAGTTGGTGCTGGCTGACATTGATAGAAAGGTGCTGGACAGAGCGCTGGAGGCGGAATTTGCCGGTCACGCCATTGCACTTGTGCGCGATCTGGCGGAGCCTGACGCTGGTCGCGCTCTGATTGATGAGAGTGTACGGGCAGTTGGCTCATTGGATGGATTAGTGAATTGCGCGGCATGGAGCTTCCACAAGCCCGCACTGGAGACAACGGTCGAAGAGTTTGATCGATTGGTGGCCATCAATCAGAGGGCGCCATATTTCCTTGCCTGCCATTTTGTCCTGCAACTAAGCGCCGCGACTGTCGATCCCTGCATCATCAACATTGCATCGGTGAACGGATTGGTCGGCAATCCAAATCTGGTTGCATACGCAGCTACCAAAGGGGCGTTATTGGCAATGACGCGCGCCCTGGCCGTGGAATTTGCACCCAGGGTTCGCGTTGTGGCCATCTCTCCCGGTAGTGTGCGAACTCATGTGACAAATCAGCTGATTGAGTCAGGTCAGATCGATCCTGAGACTCTTGTCGATACCGCACTCATCAAACGTTTCATTCAGGTTGAAGAGATCGGAGAGCTCGTTTCCTTCCTGCTCAGCCCTGCCGCGCGCTCTATTACAGGGGCAAACTGGGTCTTTGATGGCGGGTATACGACGAGATAGATTGGCTTGCTTAACCATGTGGGGCGACACACAAACGGAGGGCATTGTTGCACGAGAAACCGCTCGACCTATTCAGAACTGATCGTCGAACCTTCCTTAAGCACGCTGTCACCAGCGCGAGCACATTTGCGCTTTCGAATCACCTTTCGATCGCGCAGACGAAAGACGGTTTTTCCGATCTGAGTCAGCTACGGCGTGAGCATAACCAGACAGGTTTGGTCTCTCCGGGAAAGACTTATCGCGCGATGGAATGGGAGTTTCATACACCTGCCCTTCAGACCTTCGATATCAATCTCGAAGGAGCGATCGCCGCTTCGCGCGATGCGGGCGGGCAGAGTTTGATGTTTTACGCACAGGATCACTGGGGTTACGCTTTTTATCCAAGCAACTCGGCGATACGTCACCCGAATTTGAAGTTCGACCTATTTGGAACTGAATGCGCGTTGGCACGCAAGGCAGGCATTTCGATCATGTCGTATTACAGCCTGCAATTCAATAATCAATGCGCGATTGCGCATCCTGACTGGGCCTGGACGAACGAGCAGGGGACTGAGCAAAGGTTCTACGGTCGCTGGCATGTGATGTGCCTTGACTCTCCCTATCGCCAGTATGTGTTGGCCATGATGGATGAAATCTTTGCTCGCTACGAAGTAGATGAGCTGTTCCTCGACATTTTCGGGATCCAGTTTGCAACGTACAGCCGGAATGGGCTTAACCCATTTTGCTTCTGTGGCTATACGCAGCAAGCCTGGAAGAGAGATTTCCCTGACGATCCATATGTCGAAGGCTTTAAGACGCGTGAAGGATGGGAACGCCGGTTTCGATGGCATCAGCAGCGGACCATGGTTGACATGTTGGATGAGATCATTGCTGCCGCATGCAAGCATCGGCCCAATCTTCTGGTATCGCTGAATGGCGGACCTGAATCGTTCCCAGATGACATCATGCAGCGACTGAGCTATATCTACGCGGAGCCACTTGATTGTCCTACGGGTATTGCTCTCGGATCGATTCTGATGAGGGGATGGGGGCGTCCCGGTTACCAGGCAGGAGTCTTTACAGAATATGGATATTCAGACGCCTACCCAGGCGATCTCGCGAGAGTACAGGCAGACGCGCTGATTATGCAGAATGCGCGAAGCTTCTTTGCGGGGAATGCGGGTGTTGTCAGCGGAATCGACGGCCAAGGATTTTCCAACAGATGGTTCGCAGTTGCGAAGGATGCATGGGCAGATGTACGCAACGTGGATTACCTTCTGAGACCGGAGCTTAAGCCACTGCTGAGCACAGCGGTTCTTTACAGCGGGTTGACGCGCAGAGAATTTGATGCCGATAAGCGACCGTATGATTTCAGGCACTCCGTTTTAGGTGCGCTGGAGACGTTGACCTATGCAGGCCGCCCGGTTGAAAGCGTGCCAGACTTTAACTTGAAACCAGAGATCCTTGACGGATTTCAAGCATTGGTTCTCCCTGAAGTTCTTGCACTCTCTGACGAACAGGCAGAAACGATTCGTCGATGGGTAGAAAAGGGCGGAACACTAATTTCCAGTTATCGCTGCGGCTTGTTGGACGACCGTCAACGTCAACGCAACAACTTCGCTTTGGCGGACGTGCTTGGCGTCGATTATCTGACGGAAGACACAGATTACGCATATGACTCGACCGGTAAGCAGAGAGAAGGGAACGCTGTCACAACCTATCTTGAGTCAACGGGACATCCACTCGCTGGATTGGTATCGCAGGGAACGGTCGGGTTGCCGGGACCGTTTCTGAAGATCAAGGAAACGACGGCACAAGCGGTGATGCGCTACCGTCTGCCTCTCCTTGCGGAAGATGCTTCGCGTAACCTGTGGGTTGGGTGGGGTGCTCCACCGCCAGGACCGCAAACGGCGGGGACTGCGGTGGCATTCAACAAATTCGGCAAAGGGCAATCGGTATATCTGGGTGTTCCCATCTTCTGGGGCATGCAGTTTCGCGCCGCCTGGATTCAGAGCTGGATTCCAGGATTGATTCGAGAGCTAGTGCCGAAGCCGCTGGCGGAATTGCGCACTGAGCCATTTTCAGAATTCGTTCATGGCACTTTCTTTCACGATGAGGAGAGACAGCTCATTCTTGTGCAGGTGCTTGACGCCATACAACTTGCTACAAAAGGAGAGATGCGAACCACCCCTGATATCACAATCTCCGTCAACTCGGAACATTTGAAAATTACAGCGGCTCGGATTCTGTGGCCGAAAGTAAGAGATTTGACGGTAACGCGCCAGAGTGGAAAAGCGAATATCCTGCTGGAAAAGCCTGATCGTTACATGATGATCGCACTCAAATTGGCATAAGCTATTCGCCGCGCAGTCTAGCGCCGACCTCGAAGTCAGGCCAAAAATTGTGATTGCGGCGAGCGAGCAGAAATTCGAACTATTTCATATTGACAGAGATATATCGCCCAGCTAATGTTGTTGACGCGCTTAAGCGCTTAACAATCCAAAATCCTGAAGAAGAACCGACTCCGATGCTGCCTTCGCAGCTGGATCTGGGTGGGTTATGAAGATTTGCCGCTAAAGGTGCGCGTGTTTACCTCAGGAGATCAGGTGAAGTTACTATTGAACGGCAAAGAGAGAGGCTCTCAGTCAGTACCCGAGTCGGCAAAGCTTATTGCTCAATTTGACGTGCCTTACGCATCAGGCGAGCTGCGTGCCGTTGCCTTTAAAGACGGCGGTGAAATCGCATCGTTCACGTACAAGACTGTTTCGAAGCCGGCGCGGCTCAAACTTAAATTGGATCGTGAGACGATACGTCCCGGTCGTGAGGAACTGTCCTTTGCCACTATGCAGATAACAGATGATGGCGGCGAGCCGATCCCGGACATTGTTCGCCGAATCGACTTTCATGTCGTCGGTGCTGGTGAACTGGCCACTGTGGGAAACGCGAACCCGAAGGATGTGGCCAGCTTTCGCCAGCCTACCTGCAGGACCTTTCGCGGACGATATCTAGCCGTTCTGCGCGGATCTGGACACGAAGGAGCTATCACGCTGCAGGCTAAGTCAGATGGACTTATTGCGGCGTCAACGCCCGCGAAGTGTTCTTCACATTGAATAGAGGCCTGTGTACTCATCGGGACTTTGTAATAAGCACGAATGACAACAGAAAGGACGGACTTTGATGAGAAAGTCGGGGAAGAGATATCTTGCAATCTTAGCCATGTTCTTCCTTGTTCTCTTGGGGCAACATTGTCTTTACGCCATGAATTCCGCACCATCTCGTCTGATGACTGTCTTTAATGTCAAAGACTACGGAGCGAACGGAAAGAAGGCAAGCGACGCACGGCCAGCCATACAGAAAGCTATTGATGCCGTGGCTGAAGCCGGGGGAGGAGTAGTGTATCTCCCTCCAGGGCAATACACGTCGGGAACACTTCGTTTGCGCAGCCATGTGAATATCTACATCGAATCGGGCGCGACGCTTTTCGCATCGGAGGATCCAGCCGCATTCGACGTACAAAAGGTTAAATCAAAGGACGCTTTATTTTTTGGAGAGGATCTTGAAGATATATCGATCGGAGGTCGAGGCACCGTGGATGGGCAGCAAAAGTACTTCTGGGCTCTGGACACGATTGAAAGATCCTTCCAACACAAGAAACTGATTGTCGCTTCGGGTAAGTCACAGATGCGCTCTTATCCACTGGGTTTTCCCAATCGTACAGTCTACCCGCACTTAATCTGGCTCGGGCGATGCAAGAATGTGAGTATTACGGGAGTTTCATTTGTTCAGTCTCCCAGTTGGAGCTTTACTTTCTACGACTGTTCACGCGTTGCGGTCGACAGTGTTTATATCTACACGAGCCTACACGAAGCCGTTTGGGCCGACGGTATCGACATTGTCAGTTGCAAGGACGTCAGCATTTCAAACAGCACTATTGCTACTGGCGACGACTGTATTGTGTTTGTTTGCGGAATCGACGAGTGGGGACCTACGTCCCCTTGTGAACACATCACCGTGACCAATTGCCGACTTTCTTCCGCATCGGCCGCGATCAAGTTTAGCGAAGGCAACAATCTGGTGATTCGCGATATTGTTATCAATAACTGCGCCATCTTCGACACGAATCGAGGTCTCACTCTTCAAATTGCGACAGGAGGCGACATCAGCAACGTTATAGTTTCAAACATTACGATGGACCTTCATCGTTTTGATTGGTTCTGGGCCGGGGATGGCAACGCATTCAACTTCGAGACCCGACGGCAGAGCGAGTGGAACGACGAGCCTCGAAAGCCCGGTGAGCCCGATCCCGGCTCGATGCACAATATCGTGATTCATGACGTCATCGTGCACTGCCAGGGGGCCTCTACGGTCTATGGTCACCCGGACAGGTGGTTGGATGGAGTCAGTTTTGCCAATATCAAGTTTTTTATCTCAAGCAATCCTTCGTCTCCATACGACACGTCGGTATATCCGATGGATTTTCGATGGATCAAGAATCTTAGGCTCCAGAACATCGAAGTTAGCTGGGAGAGACCTTTCTATGACAAGTGGGAAAGCGCACTGTTGTTACAAGATATCGACGGGTTGCAAGTGGATGGCTTTGCAGGAAACGCGGCGTGGCCGGAACGAGATCTGCCAGCAATCGTCTTGAATCGAGTCACAAATGCAACGCTTCAGAACATGGAAGCCAAGCCTGGAACCAATCTTTTCCTTAAGGTTGCCGGCTCGAATACTCACGACATTCGCCTCTTTAGTAATGACTTTCACGAAGCTAAGGTGCCGTATCACCTCGACCCGGATGTGAAACTCGACAGTGTTACGGCATTCAATAACTTCCCGAACTCAAAATAGGGCGCGAGCCTGAATCAGGAATGGATCGAGAGGCAGCGGAAACGTGGGAACGAGGCTCATTCGGCGGGAACAAGTTGTTGCAGTACTAGAGGCGATACGGGAGAAGTCAACTACGGGTGAGACTATCGGTTTAATTGGTCGATCTGGAATGCTCCAGCCGCACTTTTGAACCAGGACGTGACCCCACCGACCCGGCCTAGTACATCGGATTTTGGAGGCTGGAAAACCAACATAACGTGGCTTAAATGCTAGTCGAGCGGAGAAGGCAAATGAGAAACATGATTTTGGGAATAATTATGATCTGCGTCGTATCGAGCGCTGTGAGTTCTCATGCGCAGGTGAAGATGACCCATGAGCAAATTCTATTTTATACATCGGACTGGAACGGCGAACGTTTCGCGGATGGACGTCCGAAGGTACCGGACGATCTAATCAAACGTGCCGTGAGCGTTTCTCTTGAGGATATCTGGGGTTTTCTTTGGGATCATGGCTACAAGGATCAGTTCGACGGCAATTGGCAGGCGCTTCATATAGAGAAGTCCTTCGCAGGTCGTGCATTGACGGCGCAATACATGCCGACGCGGCCTGACATGGCAAAAGCGATTGAGGCCGAAGGCAAAGCAGAGGGCCGTGTGAGCGGAACGAACAGCTGGCCAATCGCCGAGCTGAAGGAAAATGATGTTTATGTTGCCGATGGGTTCGGGAAAATAGTGGAAGGTACGTTGATCGGCTCGAATCTCGGTAACGGCATTGCTGCGCATACGCATGCCGGCTTCGTTTTTGACGCTGGTATTCGCGACCAGGAAGAGAACCGCGAAATTCCTAACTTCAACGGGTTTTATCGCGGCTACGATCCATCAGCCTGGGCGCGGATGGAGTTGACCGGCATCAATGTTCCTGTACGTATTGGGCGAGCAGTTGTGTTGCCGGGAGACCTGGTGTTGGCAAAGACTGACGGAGTTCTCTTCATACCGGCGATCCTTGCTGAAGAAGCAATCAGCTCGGCGGAGTTCACTAATCTTCAGGATGCTTACAACTTCGAACTCAACAAAGAAGGGAAAAATGGCGCTGACTTCGAGGGATGGTCACCAGCCAAATACGCCAGCTTTGCCAAGTGGATCGATGCGCATCCGGGAATGCTAAAGATGCCGCATGCTGAATTTGACAAGCTACTCAAAGGGGCTCAAGAGAAACAATAAGGCACGATTCAAACTTCAACATCGCTCATATTAGTTTGACTTGCTTTTTGGCCGCTCCTGAAAGGAGTCGGCTAACCTGATCGCCTCTGCGGTTGCTTTTTGGGCATCTTCATCCCGGCCGAGCTTGCGTAATTGTCCTGCGAGAAGGGCGTGAAGTGCGCCTTTTTCATCAGGATAGCCGGCATCTAACGCCGGTTTCAATCGCTGAACCGCGTCCTCAGGATGGCCGGTCTGTGCATAGGAAGTTGCCTCCTGGACGCGTGCCCACGCATTGTCGGGTTCCATTGCAGCAAGCTGGCCAAGAAGCGTGAGGGCAGTTGTATAGTCACGTTCACTCATAGCCACTTGAATCAACAAACGCAAGGTTTGCTTATTATGAGGTTCCTGGTCCAGGGCTGCTTGAGCGCTCTGGCGCGCCTTGCCCATATCTCCGAGACTGATATATGCCTCTGCTAACTTTTGCAGGATTCGCGGATTCTTTGGCCTGAGCTTCAGCGCTTCAGTGTATTCAAAAACGGCTTTCGATGCGTCGAGTCTGATGGAAAGCAAGATGTCACCTCGAAGTTGATGGACCGAAGCTTCTTTGCCTTGAGTTTTCAGCCGATCTGCGGTACGGATAGCTTCCAGTTCATAACAACTGGTCAATTGAGCGGCTGCAGCCTCTGCGCCCGCTTGCAGTCCGCGCTCCAGGGCAGGGATTGCTTGTGAGCGGTCTCCGAGTTCTCCAAATGCCGTTCCGCGCCAGAACCAAGAAATGGCATCGTCGGCAGGTGGTGGGCTCATCGAAGTTAGTCGTTCCCACTGTCCCTCTTCGAAAAGGCGTTCGGGTTGTAAAGCACCTTCCGGGATTGATTGAGAGAAGACTGAAGGGCAATCGGTGAAACCTTCACGGAGACATTCCCAAACAACCCCCTTCACTTCTTCGTCGGGCATCAGCCGCCGTGGCCACACGGACCAAAAGTTCAGAAATCCTCGGCGCGATCGTTTGCTTAGTTCGAGAAGCTCTGCTTCTGCGTTGGGCCAATTTCCTCCCGTTGCATCAACGACGGCCTCTAGCTCGAGTGTTGATGAAGCCCCAGGCGAGACTTGCTGCGCGATCTTGAGATTGGCTTGCGCGGCTGCTTCCATGCCAAGCTGAGCCTGCGCGACGCCCAACTCTCCATAAACTCCAAAGAGTTCAGAATCTAACGCCGCTGCCTGGCTCAACAACGATTCTTTTGTCTTCATGTCTGTTTTGCTATCTCTGGCAGCTACTCTAAGCAATGCTGCTCGGCCTCGTGGAGATGCGCGAAGGGAAAACTCCAGGACGCGATAGCGATCGAGACAATAGTCGGTCCACCACACCAGAGCCTGCTCTGAGTCAGGCGATCGCGCAGTTGCAGTCTGAAACGTCTCTGCAGCTAGGGCAAAGTCATTCAACTCCATCGCGGCGTCGCCAAGGTAGCCTTCCGCGGCTTCATTTACGGGATTTGATTCGGCAGCGACTCGCAGCGGAGCAACTGCCTCGGCCGCATGACCGCCTTGTAAAAGAGCAACACCGAGCAGGTAGTTGGCGTTTGCATTCCCCGGCGCAAGTTTTACCGCTTGCTTGAGCAGTGGAATTGCGTGTGCATAGTCGGCTTTGTGACTAAGAGCCGTGCCCTGATTTAGAAGATTTTCGAGCTCTCCAGAATTTTCCTGTTGCGCCGTACTATTGAGGGCTGCGAATGCAAGCAAGCACAGCAATCTGCGATTTACCCTCATGCGGCGGATTCTAGCATAGCCTGAATATTTGACCGGAGTTCGACGAAGAAATGTCACGGTATTTGTAGGAAGGTGGCCTAGTGATCACGCTTGTCGTGGACGGCGCTGAATTTGTCCAGGTATTCCTTCGCTTCGTCTTTATATCCAAGTTTCTTGCAAACTCGAGCCGCTTTATAATATGCGCTTGCACGTCCGGGTTGTTGGTTGAATTGGTTGCTGTGGATTGCCGCGCGATACTTATCTAACGCTCCCTTTAGGTCTCCGGCTGCCTCCAGCACTGTTCCCATCTGCACCAGAGCTTGTGTATTGTCTGGATTGATCTCCAGCGCCTGAAGCAGGTACGGTTTTGCTTCAGCCAATTGATTTTCATGGATTAGCAATACTGCAAGATCGACCATCGGCCATTCTGTTTTGCTTAGAGAGGCCGCATCCTGAACAATCGCTTTGTTGTACCAGCGCTTCGCTTCTTCCAGTTGATACTTGCCTTCGTAGCACAGTCCCATGTTCTCGTACGCACGAACGAAGTCGGGCTGTAGCGAAATCACTTTGCTGCTTTCCGCAATTGACTCGTCAAACCGATTATCTGTGTATAGCAGCCGAGCGAGGAAGTAGTGTGCGGTTGCGTTATCAGGCTCCAATCGAATTGCATCACGGATCGGTGCCTCTGCTCTGTCCATATAGCCCGCCTGGCTGTCAGCCAGGCTGATCAGCATTGCTCGGGCCGCTGTCATACCGCCGAGTTGATTTGCATCATCGATCAACTTCAACGCTTCGCGCGTACGGTTTTGACCGAGCCTGACTTCCGCCAGAAGAGTAATCCATTCTGGATCGCGCGGCGAAGTCATCATTTCGGTCAGAATCATCGTCTCAGCTTTATCGAGTTGTCGGGAATCGATGAGCTGTTTGGCTTCAAGTCTCTTCTCGGCCTCGGGAAGAGCACACAGGACTGTGGACGCAAAGATGAGAACACAAAGTGCGTTGCACACCAGTCTCAGCATCGTCGTTTTTCCCGACAAGACTAACGTCCAATTCCTCAATGAAGAAGTCTTCCTCTGCTCAATCAGAAACGCCATGTTCCTCGCAGATCAAGTCCTGGCGTACCCAGGAAGCTACTATTTTGTCCGATGGAACTTTCGTCAGGCCTGATATGTAACGTCAAGCTCCTTATTTTAGAAGCTTTTCGGTGCCGATGAGAACAGTTCTAAGCGCTTAATAAAGCTTCGCGTAATCCTAAAGTTGGAAGTCAATATCCACCGCGACCAATATGCATTCCATCGAAGATCAGGGTTAAAGTTCAATTAATCGTTTATTTTGAATTAGTTATATCCAATAAAATTTTTGTGACGAAGAAATTTACTTGAACCTTGACAAGCGATCAAGCGATCAAGTACCGTTTCCGTCATTCGAAGTAAATGCTTGGACGATCAAGCGCTTACGGTCTTCGTGCGATAGGTTTGATCGCTGTCTCAGGCAGTTGGTGCTGATTCTTCGCTGCCTATCCTCGTTGAGCCTTGTCTGAGGGACCGCTGTTGTTTCAGATTTCAGGAGGCTTCGATGAAATCCATTCCTCCATCATGAGAACCAAAAAATCGAGCATTCCAAATCTATGTGTAACTAAGCGATGCCGGGAGACCGGCGCAAGTTCATCAAGAGGCCGAGCCCGGACCAGCTAAAACTCCAGAAACATCAGCGTCAGATGGCGGACAGATCTGAAGATTGAGCAGTTCGAGATAAAGGAGACGCAATGAAGATGTGTCGGGTACTTGCTGCCGGATTAATCGCATATGGTTGTTTCAGCGGCTCTCTGTTGCTCGGGCAGGCTGGCGGAGGCTCCGTTGTTGGCTCAATCCAGGATTCCTCCGGAGCGGCCATTCCGAGGGCCGATGTGACTCTCACAAGTGCGGCGACGGGATCGGTTCTGAATACAAAAAGCTCTTCATCCGGACAGTACGTTTTCCCGCTAGTCCAAGTTGGAAACTACACGCTGACGGTTACTGCGGCGGGCTTCCAGCAGGTGCAACAGCAAAATATCGATGTAGGGCTCAATAAGACTGTCACAGTGGATGAGATTCTTAAAGTAGGATCCGCGACTGCTACGGTTCAAGTTGAAGCCTTGACGACTCAGCTGGAAACCACGACTTCGCAAGCTGCGACCACACTCGACCAGCAGACCATTGATGATCTGCCGATTGCTATGACCGGCGCAGCGCGTAGCATAACCAGCATTGCCGACCTGATGCCTGGAGTCGCCGACACTGCCGCGATTGGATATGGATCTACGGGAGCCCAGGGGCAGGAATTCTCGACCACGATCAGCGGTGGGCAGGCCTGGGGTGGCGCCGTTATGTATGACGGAATTCCATTCATATCAGCAAATCAGAGTGGAGACTACCGCATCCAACCGGTTCCCGTGGAGGCGTTGCAGGAATTCTCTTTGATCCAGAATAACTTCTCTGCTGAGTACAGCCGCACTCCCGGCGGTAACCTGACCTACACTACTCGCTCTGGAACGAGCAAGTATCACGGACAGGCCTACGAATACCTGCGAAATACCGCTCTGGACGCGGCTGGATACTTTGCAGCCAGCACCCCAATTACGCATCAGAATGAGTTTGGCGTAAGTGTTGGCGGACCGGTCAAACTACCGTTCGTTCATATGGGGAAAGAGAAACTCTACTTTTTCGCGTTCTATAGTGGGTTTCGTCTGGCTGGCGGAGTTACCAATAGCCTGACCACGATTCCAACCGTGGCTGAACGTACAGGCGACTTTTCTGCGCTAGGTCGAAATATCTACGATCCCAGATCAACGGTGTGCGACAGCGCAGGCGTATGCACGCGCAAGCAATATGAATACAACGGACAGCTGAATGTGATACCGCCTGACCAGATCTCCGCGACTGGACAGGAGTACATCAAATACCTTCCGCAACCAATCAATTCGGACTTGATCAATAATTTCCGTACCACGGGCGTCAACAACTTGATAGAGGACCGCTGGGGTGGCAGGATTGATTACAACATTAATGAGAAGAATCTGCTTCACGGATTCTTTTCGCTTGGCCCCATTAACAACGCAAGTTACAACACGATCTTTCTCGCTCCGATAGCAACTTACGGAGCAGGTATTGGAGACAATCACTTAGCGCTCGCGCGCCTGGGATATGATCATAACTTCTCTCCATTGTTGTTGATGCACCTAGGATTCGGATATAACTACGATACCCAAAACAGCACGGCGCCTTACAGCAATACAGTGAATACATTCGGTATTCCAAACTCTCTTACGATTACCCCACAGTTCTATTGCAACCTCAGTCTTTGCCCGTATGCCAGCACAGGCGGCGGAGGTGGCTCAACCAACGCAGAGAACACTTACATCGAAAGTGGATTCATCTCATGGGCAAGAGGAAAGCACGACATCAAAATAGGAGCCGAATACGATCAAATCGAGGGCAACATCAAATCGCTCGATAGCATTGTTGATGCAATGAACTCCACGGAGACAGGCTTCCCGGGAGTTGCTACCTCGGGAGATGGTTTTGCCAGTTTGATGGCTGGAGCTTTCGATACCGTGCAACAGGTAGATAATCCATTTGGTGTTGAAAATCGATTTCGCTACTTCGCCACCTACATTCAGGATAACTACAAGATGCTCCACAACCTGACTCTTAACCTTGGCCTCCGCTATGACATTCCATGGACATTGCATGTTCGCAATGGAATCAATGGAGTGAATGTAGCGTCGAGCTTTGACCCTGATCTGCCGAATCCGGGTGCAAATAATATTCCCGGTGCGCTTATTTATCAAGGCCATGGAGCCAATACCTGCAATTGTGATCGACTGGCGGACACCCGGTTTACACTTGCTCAACCGCGAATTGGTCTGGCCTACCAACTTGATAACAAGACCGTTATTCATGCCGGTTATGGTCTCTTTATCAGCATTGACGGATCCAGCAATGGAAACGGATTCGGCGTCCTGGCCGATGGATTCAATGCAAATGTTGTAACCAACACTGTCAATAACGGCGTGACACCGGCAATGCTGGTTGAGAACGGTTACCCGACGTTTATCCCTCCCCCATTTATTAGCCCCACTTTTGATAATTTTTCAGGAACGAGCTGGACGCCAAAATCGAGTGGACTTCCTGGAATTATCAATAACTACACACTCGACGTGCAGCGTCAGCTTCCTGCTGGTTTTCTGCTTGACGTAGCTTACGTTGGTAATACCGGAACGCACCTGGGATCGCGCCTGAGAAACCCGAATCAAATCCCGATAGGTTACGTTGCCCAGTATGGCGTTAACACCTTGAAGTCTCCTTACAATCCGGCCTCTGGCATCCCACTGCCGTTCCCCAATTTCGTAACGGACCTGGGCGCTGCGGCCACGGGTACCCAGGCACTTAAAATGTATCCCCAGTACACCGGAATTACGGTAGTTAAGCAGAATGAGGGTCACTCAAGCTACAACTCGGTTCAGGCAAGGCTGCAACGTCAGTTCAGAAATGGGTTTTCCTTATTGACGAGTTTCACCTATGCCAAACAGATGACGAACGCGGAAGATGAAATCGGTCAATTCAACGACGGCCCACAGGATACTTATTCACTTCAGGGTGAGTACTCTAATGCCATGGATCAGCCTCCCATAACACTCAGCATCACGTATAACTACGAACTGCCCTTTGGCTACAAACGGAGGTTCCTGAATCATGGAATCGCGGCATCGATTTTGGGAGGTTGGGGCGTATCCGGCGTTCATCACTATCAGAGCGGCGTGTCTATGTTTGAGACGTCTGTTACGAACACTTTGCCGATCGGCAGCAGCATCCTTCGCCCTGATTTAGTTCCTGGACAGTCACAAAAGGCGCATTGGTCAGGAAAATTCAATCCTGCTACAGATTTGTATCTCAACCCGGCCGCGTTCACGTTACCAGCGCCTGGGACGTTCGGAAATGTTTCCCGCACTTTGCCACTCCGTAGCTTCGCGTATTACAACGAGGACTTGAGTGCCAGGAAGGATTTTCATATCTGGGAATCTGTGAAACTGCAGTTCCGCAGCGACTGGTTTAATGCATTCAACCGAACAGACTTTGCAACTATATTCACGGGAACGAATAATCCTCAGGACCCAAGTTCAGGTTTTGGCAAGGTTCCAGCTCAGGGAAATCAACCGCGAACTATTCAATTCGCTCTCAAAGCGATCTTCTAGTCTAAGAACCGGAGGAGTGTGAGAAGCAGCCGAGTTTTCTGGCATTCCTCCCGGCGCGCTCCTGATGCGCAACTACGCCTCGATTACCCCTCATCCCCGCCAAGACATATTTGGAGTAGTTGTGCGCATCTCTGAATGCTAGGTTTCCATGTTCATGAGGAGTTAAGGCGACGCATCTGTGGGGTGGGTACTTGTTCGTGAAAGCTCTCCATAAAGTATCCTTTAAACGCGTTGAAAAGGAGCATTTCACTTGTCCAAAAATGGAGGGCGGGAAGGCGAGCTAAGTCGCAGGGCCTTCCTCGGTAGTTCAGTAACTGCAACCGTCGCCTCGATGGCATTGCCGTCGATGGGCCTGCCTGCAATTGCCAGTGCAGAGATTGAGCAGAATGCTACGCGAGTGCCGTCCGGAATCGATTTTCGTTCCGCTAAGCCCATTTGGCCACAGGGACGCGAGAAAGATATGAATCTGTTCGTGGGATTCCGTGCGGCATTCGAGTTCTCGACCGAGGAACGAGTTCGACTATGCGTCACCGGTTCCACGCTTTATCGGATTTATCTGAACGGTGAATTTTTTGCATGGGGACCAGCGCGCGGCCCACATAATCATTTCCGCGTGGACACGTGGGACATCACTCACTTGCTGGTAGCAGCCAAAAACATGGTTTGTATCGAAGTAGCAGGGTACAACGTCAATAGCTATTACGTATTGAATCAGCCTTCGTTTATCCAGGCTGAGGTTGCAACCGACTCCGCCGTACTTGCCTCCACAGGCGAATCCGGGAACCGTTTCCAAGCAAGGATTATTTCGGAACGAGTTCAGAAGGTCCAGCGCTATTCATTCCAGCGCGCCTTCTCCGAGGTCTATCGACTGGATCCAAATTATGCCGACTGGCGTGAGCGCGTCGATGCCAAGTTTGTGGCGATTCCGTGTAGCAGTTCCGAAGTTAGAAGGTTAATACCGCGACGAGTTCCTCACCCAACATACTCAAGACGCCAGCCTGAACAGATAGCTTGTGTGGGCAGCTTCGAGTGGGGTGGTGGTGGCCCCAGAAGTCTTGCTGATGATCGTTCGGTACCCTTCGGCGCCAAGCCAAGTCCGACTCTGCTCGGGTATCCGGAACAGGAAATGACGGAGATTCCCTATCTCGAACTGCAACGAACCAAGGTTATAGAGAACGCCCGTGTAGATGAACCTTATTCATGGGATCGCCCACAAACACTGCGTAAAGGTAAATTCACGATATTTGATTTCGGGACGAATCTGACAGGGTTCATTGGCGCGAGCGTAATAGTGCGCAACCCAACCAAGCTATATATCACTTTTGATGAGACACTGACGGACGGGGACGTGAATTTCACTCGTCTTATGTGTGTCAACATCATTGCTTACACGCTGGCGCCAGGCACATACTCTCTGGAGTCTTTTGAGCCCTATGTGCTCCGGTTTTTGAAGCTGATGGTTACGGATGGTGAGTGCGGAGTTCATAAGATTTACCTTCGTGAATATGCGACACCGGATGTTTGGAATGCTGATTTTCGTTCGAGCGACAATGGTCTGAACGAGCTGTTTGCTGCGGGTCGAGAGACCTACCGCGCTAATTCCGTGGATATCTTTATGGACACACCTTCACGGGAACGCGGCGGATGGCTGTGTGATAGCTCTTTCACAGCTCAGGTTGCGCCATTACTTAGCGGACATACGAAGGTAGAGAAGGGTTTCTTCGAGAACTTTCTTTTGCCTGATCGCTTTGCACATATTCCCGATGGAATGCTCCCGATGTGCTACCCCGCCGAGCATTACGATGGGGGATTCATTCCCAACTGGTCACTTTGGTTCATCATTCAGTTAGAGCAGTATTTGATGCGAAGTGGAGACGGTGAGATGGTGGAAGCCTTCCGTCCCCGCATACTAAAACTGCTCGAGTATTTCAAACCCTTTCAGAATGATGATGGGCTTTTGGAAAAGCTGAAGGGATGGGTCTTTGTCGAGTGGTCCAAATCGAATGACTACGTGCAGGATGTAAATTATCCCACGAATATGCTGTATGCCGGAGCGCTTGCGTCGGTTGGCCGCATCTACAATTTGCCTCAATACACAAATCAATCAGAGGCTCTGAAGAAAAGGATTCGTGCTCAGTCATATGACGGAGAGTTCTTCATTGATAATGCTGTGCGGCAAGGTGCGAGTCTTACCCCCACCCGCAATCGCACCGAGACATGCCAGTATTATGCGTTCTACTTCGACACGGCGTCTCCTGAGACGCATCCGAAGTTATGGGCGACACTTCAGAGCGAATTTGGTCCCCCACGGCGCACCAGCGGAAAATTTCCTGACGTTGCTCCTTCGAATGCCTTCATGGGCAATGTGATGCGGCTTGAACTTCTGTCAAGGCTTGGCCTCACAGAACAACTTGCCATCGAAGCCAAGTTATACTTTCTGCCCATGGCGGAGCTCACTGGAACGTTCTGGGAAAACATGGGTAATGAGGCCAGCATGAATCACGCATTCGGGTCGCACATCGTTACGCACCTGTACCGCGATATTCTTGGGCTTTATCAGGTTGACGCAGTTCGAAAGTCGGTCCATGTGAGGTTTACATCATCACCAGTTCAAATGTGTGAAGGACGCGTACCGACCCCGGAAGGATTCATCAGCATGCGCTGGGCTAAAGTGGGGAACACGCTAACTTATCAGCTAGACCTACCTGCAGGATATAACTCGAGGATAGATAATATCGGGAACTTTACTGTGGAGCAGAGACATTTTCCACATGGGCAAATCAATTACGGATATAAAGTTGAAGGAGGTTACAAGTAAAGAATCGCCTTATCGATCTATCTCTCGTGAAGCTCGAAGATAAGTTCAAATAGATCGGGACGATCTAGCCGGAAATGAAGAAGCCCTATTACATCACGATCTTACAGGCCTGACGACACCACTACTCGGGTATCTTCTAGAAAAGTGCTAATGGATTGTGTGACGAGGCGCTCCGCAAAAACTGGATCATGCGTCTTGAGCGCGTCAACTATGCGTTTGTGCCGCTCAAGACTTCGAAAACAAACTTCTTCCTGAGTTCGCTCTCCGTGAACACGCATCACCACGAAAGCAAATAGAGGCAGAATAATCCGTTTTAATGCTTGTAGCAGCATTCCGTTGCCGGTCAATTCGGCGAGCACAAAATGAAATTGTAGATCGCGCTCATAATAAGCCTCCATATTGCTGCATTCAACAGCAGAACGCATGTCCGCTACTATCTGCTCGAGTTCCCGGAGGTCAACTTTCTTTTGGGCTACAATGCGAGCACAATAGCCTTCTAACAACGCCCGCAATTCAAAGCTATGAGATATATCCTCATCGGTAAGACGAGTAACCTGTGCCGTGCGTCCCGACCCTTTCTGAACGAACCCTTCCGCCATAAGAATATTGATCGCTTCACGGACGGAAGTTTGAGAAATCTTCAGCAACTTCGCATACTTTACTTCAACGATCTTTTCACCGGGCACCATCCGCCCACTGATAATCTCACGGCGGAAATACGCAGCAAGATTGTCCTTCACAAGAAGAAGATTGGTTTGCGAATTCCGCATTCCCAGCGAATGGGAATCGATAAGAGGCATAGGGTTATTTTAGCATGGGGTAGTTTTCAGTTTAACTCACTGGAAGACTCGGCACGCCGCACGAATCGTGTTCCGATTCTCTTCTTGGTACTACGCGAAAACTAGGATACTTTGGGTGGGACATGCGGCGCGAATTCTGACGAGGAGGAAGCAGATGATTCACCGAAAGTCGATTCCCAGCAGGTTTTCGGACAGGGTCGCAATCGTAACGGGAGGCTCCGCAGGAATAGGCCGCGCTACAGTAGAAGAGTTGTGCCGTGAAGGGGCATCGGTCGTCTTCACTGGACTTGAAGCGGATCAAGGTATGGAAGCGGAAAGGGGATTGAAGGATGCCGGATGGGAGGCACTCTTCCTCCACGGAGACATGGCAGAGGATGTTTTCGTCAAACGGATCGTTAAAGAAACGGTCGATCGCTTCGGAAGAATCGATTTTCTCGTAAATAATGCATTCTCATTCATGGCTAAAGGTAAGGACGCTACTGTCGAGGAGTGGCGTCGAGTTTATGATGTCGGTCCCATCGCTTACGCAAGGATGGCAAGCCTCACGGCCGAAGAGATGCAGAAGGTCGGCGGCGGGGCTATTGTCAACATTTCGAGCATATCAGCATTTATTGCACAGAGAGAGCGTTGGACCTACAACTCTGCGAAAGGCGCTGTGCATGTTTTAACGAAGTGCATGGCTCTGGACCTCGCGCAGTATCGCATTCGAGTAAACAGCGTCAGCCCGGGTTGGATCTGGACGCGAGAGGTCCTTAAAGCGGCTAATGGAGATCGCGAGAAATGGGACCCGATTTGGGGTAAATTCCACATGCTCGAACGTTGCGGAAATCCTGTGGAGGTTGCAGCTGCAATTTTGTTTTTGTTGAGCGATGATGCGTCATTTATCACCGCAGCCGATCTTCCAGTGGACGGCGGGTATCAAGGATTGGGCAGCGAAGGACTTGGAGACGGCAGCAGATTCGCGGGTTCTCAATGAGAACAATGAGCGCGAGGAAGGCGACACCGACTACCGTGCCCAACCTGGTATTGACGTGCTCATCCATGACTTTCCTATTAGCCGCAACGCGAAGAATCTGGTAATAGCCATACCGGAGATAATGGAGAAATCACCAATCCGAGAGGCTCACTCCTAGGAGTACGGTCAGAAGCGCGAAGAGGAAAATGCCCAGCCACGTAACCGTGGATCTTTGCGGACTTCGGCGATAAATACTTTCTTCCATGGCCGATTGAAAAACTGACAAAGATTGCAGGTGCCCGATAATGCGGTTTCTATTTCCGTTCCACCAATACATGTAAGCACGCCGACGCAGGCGAGGATCAGGACCTTCTGCCCATAAGACCGCGTTCAGGCGAGCAAGACACAGCTGAGTTAGTCAGGAAATATATGGTGAGAAGGAAACAGAATGGCGGTGAGCATCTTAGCTGGCAGAGGGTCTCCCATACCTCAGATGCCAAAAGAAATCGAAAGACGAAACTGAGATCGAAGTTACTGATGGCTGATCGGAGGGGAACTAGAGCAAGCGGTGATGACAGTCAACAAATAATAGACTGAGACGAAAACGACGTTTCGCAGGCACGGAGTGTCTGATGCAATCAAACGCTCGCGTTTGCATAAGTGGGGTCAAAAAAAAGAAGAGACAGATTACTTTATTCCCCGTTTTGATGTGGGAAAAGCCTTGGCCTTCCTACATACAGGCACACACAATTCTGGCCCCATGAATCGCAATCGCAACATCGCTGAACCCCTGGATAAACATTACTGAGAAAACACCAGGAAAATTGTGGGACGACCGACCCACCTGCATCGTAGGCTACAGAAATCCCCGCCGTGCCGTAGTGCGCGCTTGTTCGAGCGAGCGAAGCTTCAGCCGTAAAATTAGGCATGTTCATCAACTCACCTCTTCTTTGGTGCCAGGTTTGTTGCAGCGGTCAGCTGCATTCATTTCGACAAAATCTGATACATACGCTGGGATGCACATGGCCAAAAGAAAAACAGTCTCCGATGCAGTCGTTGTAGCATGACTGGTTGATGTGCGAGCCATGAGAAGCAGCCGGTTGAACGCCATCAGGATTGGTGGGCCTGAGAGCTATCCTTGGCCTGTAGAACTTAGTCCTCGCAATGAGCGAAGCTTCCGCCGTGAATCCTGGTACGTTCATGGTTTCCATCTGAGGTCTCCTTAACCCTGCCAGCACTCTAGTCCCAATTCTCGTCCAGCACAAGATGGCGAAAATAGCCTTTTGGCTATATGCGCTCCGCAGTCGCGGAGCTAACCACACACCGCCTGAATTCCGTGCAATTGCAGGTCGAACAAAGCAAATGAGATCGAACAAATCTGCTTGACAGCCTCTGGCAAAAGCTTCGCCCGAAAATGTTCTACGTAGAGCATTGCGTGGAACATCTCGAATGTTCCACACCTATTTTTGGCTAAAGACCTTGCCGCCCACGACGGATGCGACAAGGGCACCGTCCTCGGCGACGGCGACGAAATCGGCGCGGCCACCTACATGAAGCGACCCTGCTTCATCGCCGAATCCAGTCATCGCCGCGGGGTTACGTGTCAGTAGTGGAAGCGCGTCTTCGACTGTTGCGCCTGCATAGGCAACAAAGTTGCAGAGTGCGCGGTCAAGTGTGAGCACGCTGCCGGCGAGCACGCCATTAAGCGATGCGCGGCCGTTGGCTACCTGAACGGGAAATCCGCCGAGCATGTATTCGCCTTCGGGCATTCCGGTGGCGGAGATTGCGTCGGTGATCAGGATTCCGCGATCGCGGCCTTTGACGCGCCACCACAGTTTAACCATGGCCGGATCGACATGCACGCCGTCGCAGATCAACTCTGCGTAGAGCGAGTCGGTGGTCAGCACGGTTCCGAGAATACCGGGCTCGCGGTGGTCGAGTACGCGCATGGCGTTGAAGGTGTGCGTGGCGGAGGATGCTCCAGCGGCGATGGCGCGAAGTGTCTCTGCAGTGGTTGCGTTTGAGTGGCCTACGGAGACGCGGACGCCACGAGAGGTGGCATGCGCTGCGAGTTCTGTTGCGCCGGGTAGTTCCGGAGCAAGGGTCATCAGGCGGACTTGGCCTTCGGCGGCTTCAAAAAGGCGGTCGAAGGTGGAGATGCTGGGATCGAGCAGATGTTCGGGCGGGTGGACGCCGCGCTTGGAGTGGGATAAAAACGGCCCTTCGAGATGGATGCCGAGAGGACGCGCGCCGGGCTTATTTTGGTTGATCTGTGCCGCCAGGCCTTCGAGTGAGCGGAGAGTTGTGTCGAGCGGGGCGGTAACTGTGGTGGCCAGGAAGCTGCCGGTGCCGCGGGAGGCGAGGAAGTTACTGATCGCTGTCAGTGCCTCGGGTGTGGCCTCCATGACGTCATGACCGGCAGCGCCGTGAATGTGCACGTCGAGAAAGGATGGGGCGAGGGTGGCGCCGGGGAGGGTGATTTTTGAGTGGTCGGAAATTTCGGGAATTCCGCGTTCTTTTAGAGACCAGATTGCGGCGATTATGCCGTCTTCCATTTCGACCACAGGGTCGTGCATGAGTGCAGTGCCATCCCAGAGGGCGGCAGCAGTTACTACCGTTCGCATGGGTGCATCATCGCAGGCAGGGCGCGCTTGAGTCCAACGACGTGTTAACGGATGTTTAAGCGGCCTGAGCGAGGCCGGTTAGACTGAATGGCATGGTTCCGAAGCGGATTGGCATTCATTTGGGTACAGGCGGGGGCGCGTCGACTGCGGTTGAGCGCGCGCGAGAGATTGGCGCGAATACATTTCAGATTTTCTCTTCGAGTCCGCGAATGTGGAAGTCTCCAAAGATTGCTCCTGAACAGTGCGAGCGCATGCGTGCGCTGCGGGCTAAGTATGACGTTGGGCCGCTGGTGATTCATACGAGTTACCTGGTGAATGTATGCAGTCAGACGGAAGATATTCGGCAGAAGAGCATTGCTGCATTTCGCGGAGAGATCGAAAGAGCGCTGGCGCTTGGCGCGGAGTTCCTGGTACTGCATCCGGGATCGTGGAAGGGGCTGACGCGGGATCAGGGATTGACTCTGGCTGCCGAATCCATAACGAAGGCTATCGACGGACTTAGCTGGCAGGGAACGGGATTTCACATTCTGATTGAGAATACGGCGGGCGCGGAGTTTTCTCTGGGTGGAAGCTTTGAGCAGGTGGCGGAGTTAGTGGAGCGTCTGCGTGTTTCAGCTCCTGTGGCTGTGTGCCTGGATACGTGCCATACGCATGTGGCTGGTTATGACATTGTTACTCCGGAAGGCTATGAGGAGACGGTTTGTCAGATCGAAGCTACGATGGGTACGGCGTCGGTGCGGGTGTGGCACTGCAATGATGCCAAGGCTGCGCGCGGCTCGAAGTTGGACAGGCACGAGAATATCGGGCTTGGAACGATTGGGCTGGAGCCGTTTGGGTGGCTGTTGAATGACGACCGGTTTGCGCATTGTGCTTTTATTGCGGAGACTCCGGTGGATGAGCCGGGAGATGATGAGCGGAATGTGCGGGTGCTCAAGGGGCTGGTTGGGGGTCGAAGAGCTGAATCGAGGAGTGAAAGATGAGCGAGGATTGAAGTGGATCCTTCGCTGCTCAGGATGACAACAAAAACAACGGTGATCCTTCACCCAAGATGACAATTCAGGATTTGTGGTTCCCATCCTTTCGCAAAATACGCGAAAGGATGGGGCACCCGGCACTAGAAATTCAGATGGGAGAACTCCATTGAAATCGTTCATGTTTAGAACATTTTGTCTGACAGTTATCTTCGTGTTGGCTTCCTTTGTCAGTATGAAGCTGACAAGTGCTCAAACGCCCTCTTCGTCAGCCCAGGCATTCGTGGCCGAATTTTATAGTTGGTACGGCCCCCAGGCGCTACAGGATCACGCAGAGCCGACTTGGCGGGTCGCCCTGAAGACGAAAGAGGGACACTTTGACCCGCTACTTGTCCGGTTGTTGCAATCAGATTCAGCTGCCCAAGACAAATGCGAAGACTTGGTGGGATTAGACTTCGATCCGTTCCTCAATAGTCAAGATCCTGCTCAGCACTATGACGTAGGCGAAGTGAAGCACGAAGGAGATGTCTATATCGCACCAGTCTACAGCGTGCAGTCAGGTCAGCGAAGCAGCAAGCCTGATGTAAGAGCCAGTATTGAAAGAAAAAATGGCCGATGGATGTTCGTAAACTTTTACTATCCGAGTGGCGGCGACTTGTTGACAACCTTAAGGGCTCCTAGGCTTCCATGCTCTTCGCCACGTCCGGCCCGCAAACAATAATCGGCCCAACAGCAAGTAACCGCCAACGTATCCGGTACGTCGGCGACATATACCTATCCGGATGGCAGCACTGCTACCCGCAGAGGCACGCATCCTTGGCGAGATAATAACCCGGGAGCCCTGACTGGTGGCCACGGATCGATTGGTAGGAATGCGGGCGGCGGGAACGTCATGGCGATTTATCCATCTGAAGAAGCCAGAGGAACGCACTTGGGTTGACTTTGACTGGAAAATACGCCGACACTAGCATCATCGACACGATGAAAGCTTTCACACCTGCTGGTCCAAAGGGAAACGATCCCATCGCTCTACGCGAACATGTTAGCTAATACGGTTGGCGAACGCGGCCAGCGGGAAGTAGTGTGTTCGTCTGCGGATGCAATTACAGCAACTTAGTCACCGTCACCAGCCTCAACGACAGCCCGGCAGCGGACACGTCTATCATCGGCAGCATTTCCGACAGCAACGCAGACCTATTTCTCCTCCGTACCCAGTTTCACCGTCTCCACGCAGAACACGAGCGGAGGCGCATTCAGCGCGGGTGATCCACTCGGTCACACCCGGCCGCCGAGGATGACGGCAAGAATGAAAGCAGGGTGTTTCGATTTGGGAATTGCTTGCGGGCGGGTTCCGTCTTGCTCCTGATGCTCTATCTGGTTTCGCGAATTCTTCTCAGACACAACTGAACTTTTGTTACGGTGCATTCGAAGGGCGCCGTTGATCCATGTTTTTGATCGGTCACGCCTTTTGAATCGGGCCTGCATTGGGAACGGGGCGAGCTGATTTCCACAGGTAGGTCACGATTTTTTGCGATGGAATCTTCGCCGGTAACAGCAGACGAGGGTACTAAAGGTTACAGTAATAAAAAACCAGCTAACAGGATGCGGTGCAGTCCTTTACGGGCTTGCCGCTTGTTGTGCGGAGAATCAAAAAATGGAGCTTCTTTTAAGGAAGCTGTCTGGGAATTGGCAGCTTCGACTTTTGTCTGCGGTGAGTCTTGGTGCGCTCGTGGTTTTTGCGGTGATGCTGCCTGATCGTAAATTTGAGGGCGACATCAATTTGCCTGTTCAGCTGGCTGCGAGCGGGGACGCAGCGGAAAACAACGGGTCATTGTTGAGTTTCGATTCTGCTGACTCGGGCGCGAGGAGCGCAGTGGCGCCGGCTGCGTGGACAGGGGAAAATCACGCGGTGGCTGAAGAGCTAAGCAGGGTGGCGAAGCTCTATCTGAGCGACCCGCTGCCGAGAGATTTCTCGAAGACGATCGGAGGGCTTCGGCAGAGGGCGGAAGCCGGAGATCCGATGGCGCAATTTCTCTATGGAAATGCCTTCGAAACCGGCTTTGGCGTCCACAAGGATGTGGCAGAGACCCTGCGATGGTTTGAAAAGGCGAATACTTCGGGCTCCCGGTCCGGACCGAGGGATTTTGAGCAGGCTTTTGACCTGTATAGCAAGATGGCTGAGGACGGCGATGCAGACGCCGAGGTTTACATGGGCCTTTCTTATGATTTTGGCATCAATGTGCCGAGAAGCAGGATGAAAGCTGCTGGATGGTATCGGAAGGCTGCATTGAAAGGCAGGGCCTCGGCCGCGGCCAATCTCGGCGTACTGTATTTCACCGGAGATGGAGTAATGAGGGAGCCGGCAGAAGCAATCTCCTGGTTTCACAAAGCCGCTGAGGGTGGCAGCGTAACGGCGAAATACTGCCTGGGGCGGATGTACTTTCAGGGTGAAGGGGTTGCGGTGAATTATGCAGAGGCCGCCGCGTGGCTGGAGAAGGCGGCGCGACAGGGGAATGCTCCCGCGGGCGTGTTGTTGAGCTCGATGTATGCAACGGGGAAGGGAATCGAGGGCAGCACGGAGAAAGCATATATGTGGATCAACCTTGCTTCCGCCTCTGCGAGGCAGGCGAGGTTTTCCCGGGATGTGGTTGAGGGTGAGATTGCTCCGGCGGAGCTTGCTGAGGGGCAGAGACTGACTCATGAATGGCTGCTGCGTTCAGGGGATCGGAACTTCGGCGACTGAGGGCCGGCAGGATGTAATGTCGGGCGTTTTCAGGCCCAAGAATGACGGTTTTGTGAGGATAGATTCAGTTTCGGTGCTGTATCCATCGAGACAGCGGTTGTGATGGCGATTTGGTAATGAAATTCTAATGACTATAGTTCGATTGCGAACGGATTCCGTGCTACTCTTTGTCACATAGTGGAAAGCGGGGTACCTTTCAATGACTACCTGTTTGCACCACGGAGAGGGTTGCAGCCCTCCGGGCGGCCCGATGTACAAGTGCTCGGGATACTACGAACATTCATTTGTCTGCGAGAACTATGTATGTGAGAACCATGTACGGCGCAGCCGTTATGGGACTTTTTGCGAGCAGTGTTATCCGTCGCCCCCGGTATTTGCGAGCCCCAAAGGGGTGAAACGGACGGAACTGGTGGTCAGCATGGCGGTCACCGCGCTCGCGAAGCAGAGACCCGCCCAGCATCGATAGCCAGTTATGGTCGCCGCCCGGCGATCTTAAGTTATCCACAAATGGTGCGCGATAGCCTGTTCGCGCACCGGCGTGGTGGTTTTGCTGCCGAAAGCTATTCTTCCTCCAAATTCGTGTATCTTGTTTGCATTTCTGATCTTGGCGGAGTCAGATTCGATAGAGCATGGACTTTTCCTGGGGAGCGAGTTATGCGATTGGGTGCTAGTGAGGTGTTGGCTCTTTTCGCGATGGCGAGTCTTGTAATGCCGGCGGTAGGACAGGCCACTGCGGGTGCGGATACGGGTTGCGCAACGTTTACTATGCGGGCAGCGGAGAGGACGGTGCATACGCTGGCAAATGGGACGACCATTACCCGTGAGTCGACGCGGATCGAGGCGCAGGATTCTGCCGGTCGAAGATTGACTGTGACGCGCTACGCACGGATGCGGGGCGAAGAGGAGCAATCGGGGTTCTCTGTCTATGATCCGGTCGCACGGACGACCGCTAACTGGATATCACCGGGTGCGAGCAAAGTTGTGACTGTTTCGCCGATGACACCGCTGAAGCCTGGGCAAGTAGTTTCGACGTGCCTGGCGTCTGGGTATCCTCGGAAAGTGAAGCCAGCAACTGCTTCGCCGCCGCTGGCGAAGACTTCACAGCGGACTGATCCCAAGACCGGAACGACCAGAATCACGGAAGATTTGGGAACACAGGTGATTCAGGGAGTAGATACCTACGGGGTGCGGTACACAACTACAATCGCCAGTGGAGCCAATGGTAATGATGCTCCTCTTGTATCGACTGACGAGAGGTGGGTTTCTCCGTCGCTGGGGATAGTGATGCGAGAAGTGACCGATGATCCGCAGGCGGGCCATCACACGATTGAGGTGGAGGAGTTGAGCCTGGGTGAGCCTGATCCGGCCATTTTTCAACCGCCCCCGGATTACGAGATTGAGATTGTGGTGCAGGAACGACATCCGGTTTCGCAGCAGCCATAGCTGGTAGTGGGTCAGTTTGGAAAACTGATCCTCAGGGGCTAAAGCCCCCTTCATGTTCGAGGGTTTATGAACGGGCTAAAGCCCCGTACCCTTCACAACGAATTCACTTGTGTACAGGGTTAAAACCCTGGCCTACCAACCTATACCCTTCAAACTGATCCACTACTCCATAGATCAGACGATCAAACAAGCGGCCCTATTACAGCTAAACTAGAGACTTATGGCAGAAGAGAAAGAATTGCGTTACGAACCGGCCGTGATTGAGCCGAAATGGCAGGCGCGCTGGGCGGCGAATCCGGCGATGTATGCCGCGGATACCCATGAAACAGACAAGCCTAAGTACTATGTGCTGGAGATGCTTCCGTACCCGAGCGGGGCGCTGCACATTGGGCATGTGCGGAACTATTCGATTGGCGATGCGCTGGCGCGGTACATGTGGATGCAGGGGTATAACGTGCTGCATCCGATGGGGTGGGATGCGTTTGGGCTGCCGGCGGAAAATGCAGCACTGAAGAACAATACTCCACCGAGGGAGTGGACGCTGCAGAACGTTGCGGCGATGAAGCGGCAGATGCTGCGGCTTGGGCTGGGGTATGACTGGGCCAATGAGGTGACGACGTGTCTGCCGGATTATTACCGGTGGAATCAGTGGTTCTTTTTGCGGATGTATGAGCGCGGGCTGGCGTACCGGAAGCAGAGCAAGGTGAACTGGTGTTCTCTGTGCCAGACGGTGTTGGCGAACGAGCAGGTGGTGGATGGATGCTGCTGGCGGCATGAGGACAACATTGTCGAGCAGCGCAACCTGGAGCAGTGGTTTTACCGGATTACGGCTTATGCGCAGGAGTTGCTGGAGGGGCTGGACAAGCTGGAGGGCTGGCCGGAGAAGGTTCGCACGATGCAGCGGAACTGGATCGGGCGGAGTGAAGGAACTGAGGTTGATTTCGGTGTAGAGGGAATTGAGGCCGAGAAGATTCGCGTGTTTACTACGCGGGTTGACACGATCTTTGGAGCGACGAGCGTGCAGCTCGCGCCGGAGCATCCACTGGTGCCGGTGTTGACTGCTGGCGACAAGGATGTGGAGCTGCGGATCAGCGCGATGATCGACGAGCAGAAGGTGGCTCGGGAGACGAACAACCTGGGCGCGATTGATAAGGATGGTGTGTTTACGGGGCGGTATGCGGTGAATCCCTATAACGGCGAGCGCGTGCCGATCTGGGTGGCTAACTATGTGCTGATGGAGTATGGGACGGGCGCGATTATGAGCGTGCCGGGGCATGACGAGCGGGATTACGAGTTTGCGGCGAAGTATGGGTTGGAGATTCGGCAGGTGATTCGGTCTGTGGCTGAGTTGGAAGAAGAGACACCGCTGCCGTTTGTTTCTGAGCAGGGAGTTCTTGTTAACTCGGGCGAGTTTGACGGGCTGATTTGTGAAGAGGCGCAGAACAAACTGCAGGAAGTGGCGGTGGCTGGCGGGTTTGGTGAGGCTAAGGTGACTTTCCGGTTGCGGGATTGGGGGGTTAGCCGGCAGCGGTACTGGGGCACGCCGATTCCGATGGTGAATTGCCCGACGCATGGGCTCGTGCCGGTGCCGGATGAGCAGTTGCCGGTGTTGCTGCCGGAGCAGATTGAGATTACTCAGGAGGGTGGGTCGCCGCTGGCAAAGGTGCCCGAGTTTTTCAATACGACTTGCCCAAAGTGCGATGGTCCGGCGACGCGCGAGACCGACACGATGGATACCTTTGTCGATTCGAGCTGGTACTTCTATCGATACACGGATGCGAAGAATTTGAAGGCACCGTTTGATTCGGCGAAGGTGGGGTATTGGTTCCCGATCGATCAGTACATTGGCGGGGTGGAGCACGCGATTCTGCATTTGATTTATTCACGGTTCTGGACGAAGGTGATGCGCGATCTGGGGATGGTCACGAACGATGAGCCTGCGACGCGGCTGTTTACGCAGGGGATGGTGATCAAGGACGGCGCGAAGATGTCGAAGTCGCGGGGGAATGTGGTTTCTCCGGATGAGATGGTGGGGCGCTATGGAGCAGATGCGACGCGGATGTATGCGCTGTTTGCGGCGCCTCCTGATCGGGATCTGGATTGGCAGGAGGATGGAGTTGCGGGGGTTAGCCGGTTTCTGGCGAGGGTCTACAGACTCGTGCGGAGGTTTGCGCCGGTGGCTGTGGCCGCGAAGGGCGCTGAGGCGGGAGTGCCCAGTGGGGTGTCGCTGACGCTGCTGCGGAAGATGCACCAGACGGTGGCGAAGATTACGCAGGATTTTGGCGGACGGTGGCACTTTAATACTTCGATTGCCGCAGTGATGGAGCTGGTCAACGAGATGATGGCGGCTGATGCTGCTATGGCGGACGGGGAGGTTCCGGGCGCGGTGGTGGCGGAGCTGATGCGGACGCTGGTGCTGTTGATTGCGCCGTTTGCGCCGTTTCTTTCGGCAGAGTTGTGGGAAGAGCTTGGCGAGCAGGGCGATGTCTTGCGCGCGAAGTGGCCGGCCTCGGATGCTGCGTTGGCGAAGGAAGATGAGATTGAGATTCCGGTGCAGATCAACGGGAAGCTGCGGTCTCTGGTTCGCGTGAGCGCGGATGCTGACAACGCGACCATTGAGGCGGCGGCGCTCGCTGACGTGAAGATCATTGAGTGGCTGGCTGGGAAGAAGCCGGTGAAGGTGATTGTGGTGCCGGGTAAGCTGGTTAACCTGGTTGTGAAGTGATGGGTGGTGAAGTAGTGCGGGAAGAGAATTCGCCGGCGGCGGAGCGGATTCGCGCTACTCAGAAGCTTGTGGATCACATGGGGTTCTGCTGGCGGCATCCTTCGTTGACTGCGATTGAGGTTGCGTGGCGGTGGATCTTTGGTGTGCCGTCTTTGCTGGTCTGCTGGGGGCAGGTGCAGCAGATACTGGTGCGGGTCCCGCCGTCTTCGGCTGGGCTTGATCGCCTTAGTTTTCAGAACCCGTGGGTTTCGTCGGTGATTCTGGCGGAAGCTGTGGGAGTGTATCGGCCAACGGTGTTTGAGGCTTTGCGCTTGCTGCTGCCGGTTGCGGTGGTGGTGTGGGCGATTGCTTCGGGTGTCGGGCGGACGCTGGTGCTTTGGCGGATGGGGCGGCTGGATGGAGTGTTCGAGACGCGCGGTTTTTTGCGGTGGATTCCGGGCGTGATTGTGCTGCAGGGGCTTTGGGTGGTGGCGCTGCTCGGCTGCTTTTGGCTGTGGTATTGCGCGGTGGGCTGGGCGTCGGAGATGCACTTGCTCTCAGGCGCTGAGCCGGACTTGGTTGGGTATCTTTGCTGGTTGATCTTTTTGTCCCTGGGCGTGTTTGTGGCGTGGGCGGCGGTTAGCTGGACTCTCACGATTGCGCCGCTGATTTATCTGCTGGAGAGGTCTTCTATTGCAGGTGCGCTTGGACGAAGCTTCCGACTCGGTAAAGGATTGAGCAGCAAGCTGGCTGAAGTGAACCTCGTGCTGGCGATTGTGAAGATCGCGCTGATTGTGCTGGCTATGGTGTTTTCCGCTGCGCCGCTGCCTTTCAGTGATGAGTTTGGGCCGCAGGCTATGCATGGGTTGTACGTGTTGATTGCGATCGCTTTTTTGATCGGCAATGACTATTTTCATGTGGTGCGGCTGCGGAGTTATGTAGCGCTGCGGCAAGTGTATCGAGGAAACTAGAGGCAGTGGTAAACGCAAGTCGACTTGTGAGGATTGAGTTCGAACTTCAATGAGTGATTCGGCGATTTGGCATTCGTTGAGAGAACTGGTCTCATATCCCGAGGTCTGGCTAGCTCAATGCCTTTGCGAGCCGGATGAGTCCTTGCCGTATCGCAAACTCGTCGAATCCGCCAAAGCCGAGAAGCAACGCATTCGGATCAGGACGCCTCAGAGTGCATCGATCGACGGCGAGAACCTCAATACCCTGGGCCGCCGCCAGCTCTTCCGCCCGTCGCGAAGTCATTCCATTCTTGAGGTACCCGATCGTGTAGAGGCCTGCCCTGACGTTAGAGATCTCAAGCAACCCACCGAGCTGTTGCCTGGCTCCTTCCATGAGTGTTGCGAGGCGCTCCGCATACAGACTCCTCATCCTGCGCAGATGACGCGCGAAATGCCCGTCTACGATGAAGTCGCAGAGCACCGCCTGGTCAAAGGATGAATTCCGGAAATCGGTTCGGTAGCGAAGAGCCAGGAAGAAATCTATTAACGGCGCAGGTAATACCACGTAGCCCACGCGTAAGGCTGGGAATAGCGTCTTGCTGAATGATCCGACGAAAATAACGCTTGAGTGATTATCGAGACTTTGCAGAGCAGGCACAGGCGGTCCCTCAAACCTGTATTCGCTGTCATAGTCATCTTCGATAACAAAAGCGCCGGCGCGTGAGGCCCAGCTAAGAAGGGCCATCCGCCGCTCCAGCGACATCGTTACCCCCAGCGGGAATTGGTGAGCCGGCGTTACGTACGTTCCCTTCGCATCCGGACAGATCTTAATTCCGGCGGAAACAGACAGCCCTTCATCATTCACTGGTACAGCAATAATCCTGGCTCCGACATTGTCAAACGCGATTCTAGCTCCGAAATATCCAGGATCCTCCATCCATATCGGATCGCTCTTTTTCAAGAGCAGCCGTGCCAAGAGGTCGAGCGCCTGTTGTATTCCGGAAACGATGACGATTTGTTCCGCAGTGCATCGCACCCCACGTGACGTGCGCAAATACTCGGCGATTGCATCGCGCAATGGCCGATACCCACGCCGATCAGCCTCTTTCTTTAACCATGACCTGAAATTACGTGCCCGGTCTGCGGCAATTCGTCCCCAAACTTCAGATGGGAATTCGTTGATGGCCGGAACCCCGATCCGAAAGGGGCGGATTCCCTCAACAAAAGCCAGGTCAATCCAGGGTTGCGGCCGCTTATATGTCGAAATGACGCGACGAATGTATGCGGGTGTCGTGGTTGCCTGGCGGGGGTGACGAGGCGCCTCTACACGATTAACCCAAGTACCGAATCCGACACGGGAGGTGATATACCCCTCGGCTTGTAAACGCTCCAGAACGCAAACAACTGTGCCCCGGGAGAGTTCATATAGGCCGGCGAAATCTCTGGACGCTGGCAGTCTGGCTCCTGGCGCGAGCCGACCGTCAAGAATGGCAGAGCGCAGTTCGCCGTACAACCAATTGGTCAGGGTCTGGTGGCGCGACCGGCTTTTGAGAGTGAGCTCGAACGAGCTAACGGCTTTAGGCATCTCAAATGGTCCAATAGATTTTACGAAAATGGCTCTATTCAATGTACCACTGCGGCCATACTATCAGTTCTGAACTCGAGAACCATGTATCGTTTTGGCTTCTCGCTAAGCGACTCATGGGAGATCAACAGATGAAGGTTGGCGTTTGGTTCTATGGCTTGGGCACTGCTCTTACCGGCATTCTGGATATTGCCTGGGGTGATTTCGACCCCTCTCATCAGCCCATCAAAGCTCTGGGCGTGAGTCTTCCTGGTCAACACATACTGGCATACGTCGCAGGCGTCTGGCTGGTCGCAGCGGGTCTTGCAATTTTGTGGCGGCGCACCGCAAGGATTGGCGCCGCGGCATCCGCCATCGCCTACTTGATTTTTGCAACATTTTGGCTAGCTCGGTCCTATGCCGGGATTCATGCGCTTGGCTGGCGAATCGACGTCTTATTAGGCGTCACTTTCGGGGTCGCCCAACAGCTAATGCTGGTCGCTCCGGCGGCAATCGTTTACGCCTCCAGCGCCTCACCGGATTCCCTGCTGCAAAAGAGAGCAGCTATCGCCGCACGCTGGATGCTCGGATTGCCTCCTGTCATCTTCGGCTTATTTCACCTCATCGGCATTCGCGTCTTCGCGAGCATCGTCCCGCACTGGATGGGGTTTGGATATTTTTGGGCGGTGTTAACCGGAGTCGCCTTCTTTCTGGCAGGGTGTGCAATCTGCTCAGGGATTATGGATGTCCTGGCGGCCAGGCTTCTTGCGTTGATGCTGTTGCTGTTTGAAGGTTTTGTAGAAATACCTCCTATTTTTATGCGACTGCACAATCAGGCAACATGGGGCGCCGCCGTCTACAATGTGGCTGCGATAGGGGCCTGCTTGATATTCGCCGAGTTTCTCGCAAGCCGCGCAGATCGAAGACGAATCGGTCCCGCCGAGAATGTCACCATGTCGCGCCCCGATCCGGTGGTTGCGTGATGGAGCAACGCGTGGTCGTCGACGAACACTAGGGTTGCCTCCGTCTCGTTTGACGACTTCAGGCCTTAGCACTCATTGAGATAAGTTATGCGGCGAACGACCGATTAGTAATGAAAAATGCGATTGTGATGAGCGGTGCATTACAAGGTTGCCTCGAGTTACCAATAAATTCGATCTAAGCAACCAGGAAGTGGGAGCATTTTATAGCCAGGGGTGTACTTGAACCGTGGCTGCATGCCGGAAATGATCCACATCTGACGGGGAGCCGTCAGATGTGGGGAGCGCGACAGAGTTACAGCTTCAGTGTCACCATGGCATCATCGATAGTCTTGGCCAATTTGGCGTCCTCGTTACCGTAGGCGTCGTGCCAGCGCCACCACTTGTAGCGTGGCGTCTTGGGATAACCCTCCGGCGAGTCCTCCCAATCTTCCTGTCGTCCCAGTGGCGTGATATCCAGGTAGCTCCACAAACTGCCCATGGCTTCATCGCCGCGATTGTTGATGTAGTACGTGCGGAAGATCCTGTCGTTCTCGTCGCGGAAGAAGACGTTGTGGCCATGCCACAGGTCGACGCCGAAGTCCTTATCGAAGCCGTCGGTGATGGTATACCACGGAATTTTTTCCCAGCCCATACGCTGTTTGAGACGGGCAATGTTTTCCTGCGATCCGCGTGAGGCGTAGGCCAGGGTGGTATCCCGCGCATGCAGGTGGGAGAGATGCGAGACCTGGTCTGCACCAAGTGAGCAGCCAACGCATGCGTGGTCGGGCCAGCCGTAGACGTTCGAATCGTAGAAGGCGCGATAGAGCACGAGCTGCCGCCGGCCTTCGAAGAGATCGAGCAGCGAGACCTCCCCCTGCGGACCTTCGAAGACGTACTCCTTTTCGACCGCGAGCCACGGCATCCGCCGCCGTGCCGCCGCCAGCGCATCCCGCGCGCGGGTGTGTTCCTTCTCTTTGACCAGCATTTCCTGCCACGCCTTCTGCCATTCCTCCGCCGACACTAATGGAGGCTTCGTCAACTTTGCGATCTGCTCATTGCTCGTCATTGTTTCCTCCTTGTTCGCGCTCGCGCGCTTTCCTGTTCCAGAACTTTGCGACAGCGAGCGCGGAAACACCGCCTGTCGAGACAGCACCCGCCGCGATCCATACCACGGTCGCCATACAGAAAGGACACATGGCTACGTACCTGCCTTCTCCGCGGCTGCTGTGCGGATGCGTCCGATCAACTGGTTCCAGCCTGCCTCCACGCCGCGCTCCTGCTCGCCCACCCAGCCGATCGCGCGGTGCACGAAGCGCATGCGCGTCACACCGTTTTCTTCGGTGAGGCGATATTGGAGGTTCGAAACAGCGGGATTCGACATAAAGAGAGGTCCTGAAATTTCGAGCAGCGATGGTGTCTTGATGGCCTGTACCGTACCCCAGAAGTGCCCGGTGTTGTTGCCCAGATCGCGATACCAGCGCCCGCCGGGCCACGGTTCAAGCACCATCGGCATCGGCTTTTCGGGAGTGGAGTTTAACGGTCCCATCTGTTCGAGGATTGTCTCGAAGACAATGTCGATGGGGGCCGCGATCTCCTCTTCCTTGATGATCTCGAAGGCCTGCAGTACGCCTTCCTTCACAGTGGCTGCCATTACTCCTCCTTCTTTTGGTTTGAGTCATCGCCCAGGCGAATCAGTTGTTCAAGCGCCTTGCGCTCGGCGCGCTGCTTGATCTGGTCGACCTGGTTTGTCCAATAGCGTTCGAAGACCTTCATCCAGTCATGCACAGGCTTCAGGCCGTTAACGTCAAGGCGGTACATTCGATGCTGACCCCGCTTGACCGCCGTCACCACGCCGGCCTTGCGCAGTGCGCCGAGGTGCTTGGAGACGGCAGGCTGGGCCATTTTCATGCGAAGGACAATCTCGTTGACGGCATAGTCCTGGCCGTCCGCCAGCACGGCGATTACCTCGCGCCTCCGTGGTTCGGCGATGGCACTGAAGACATCCGTTGGGTGGGCCTTTCGTGTCATAGAATTAATATATGCCTATTTAGGAATATGTCAAGATCGAATATGAGAAAAGAATGAGCGCCTGGGCCCGCAGGCGCAGACGCTAGCACGTCATTTTCGATCAGCCCAGATTGGCGGGATCATGTTGGAGTTAAACCTTGGCTTCGGCTTGGTCACTCTGCTGGCAGATGAATCCCTTCCGGATCGGCCAACCGCAGCATTAGTCCCCATCCGAAGAAGTTATTGGCGATTGCCACCGCGACCTCATTATCGCCCGCTTCCAGAGGCAACGTGAATGTACCATTCTCCAGCGAACATCGCCCGTCGGGAGCTTTTCTCGCGTCTTCCGAGTCAAACAGGTTTTTATCGGCATACAACAGTTTCCCGTTCACGAATACCCACAGTTCGCGCGTCCATCCGATATCTACCTTCTTTGCCTGCTTCCTGTCTGAAGTTATGGTTGTCTTCAGCCATGCCAAGGCTCGGTTCGGCTCATGCACAGGCAGACCATACTCGCGGCTGAGATTTACCAGCCCGTTTGGGTCCGTGCTGATCGTCTTCCATTCCTGCGAAGCACCTGGCATTTCGTTATACACGGAGTCCTTACCGTTCGGCAGGGCGGAAAACGCTGAAAGACGCCAATTCCGGACCAAACCGCGGTCCCCATCCAGCGGATCTCTTGCCGGCTCGGAAGAAAGACCGTCCACTGCATCGGGAGTTATCACCATGTTTGCAAAAGTGGCTGGCCCCTGCAGGCGCAGGCCGCCTTTCATCGCATCTCCTTCTAACCTGCCGACCTGCAGTGTGGGCGATAGGGCATCATTCACGAAAACGTTCATGCGTCGGCCGGATACGACCATTTTGATGTGGTTCCATCCGTTCTCCCGAAGCGGCGCCCGCGTTTGATATTGCGGAAAGAGATCCCACAGCAAGACGCCATGAGTCTGCGGCGCATACTGCATACAGGCCTGGAAGGCCGGACAGCTCGGATCAGGCCGGAGGTATAGGAGCTCGAAATTACCTTCGTCTTGCTGACGAAAGGCTATTCCGGGTGCGCCTCGCCCGATTGTATTGACGTCGAATTCGATCGTTCCGTCGCTGAACATGACGCCTTTTAGTACCGCGTCGCCGCTGTTCAGTCGCATCAAGCCGTGATAAAAACCCAGCTGCCGGAGGAACTCCGCGTTCTCCTTAGCCTGCCAGTGGTCAGCCGTCATGCTGATCGGGATCGGTTCCGCGGCTTGGGCAATCGGAAGTGCTGACAGGAACCATCCGCAGAGCAGCATCCTGTTTAGGGTATGTTTGCTAACGAGAGTCTTCATAAACCCAGCGTATGGACCAGCAAGCCGTTTGACGAGCCAAAGGTGACGAGACGGACAGGAGTGTTTCGAGGCGGTACCAGATGTTTTGAACTGGTTTTGGGGTCGCGTTTACTTTTGTTTTATTCGTGGTCGCGGGACCTTAGTCTGATCCCAGCAATTGCAATGCACGGTATTCAAAACCGTCTTGGCGCTTGCAGACGAAGCCAGCCTGTATCATCCCGCGATTCATCGCAGATAAAATCGAGCCGTGGGTGCGCGCCAGTCGTGCAGTGCAGTTTTGTCGTTCTCTATCTCTTCCAAGGGTGTCTTGACTCACCGATTCAAACTGAGCCACTATCCGACTTCTGTGCCATCTTGAAAGGGACTCTGTCTTTACAGGGGGGCTATGTCCCTGCCACACTAGGGAGTGGACACCCAAAGCATCGTTATACTGGATTTTGGCTCGCAATATACGCAGTTGATTGCGCGCCGGATTCGCGAGTTGAATGTCTTTTCGGCTGTGCTGCCCTGCACGGCTTCCATTGCTGAAATTCAGAGTTATACGCCGGTGGGGATTATTCTCTCGGGCGGGCCGTGTTCCGTGTATGACGCGGATGCGCCGGATGCCGATCCGGCTGTCCTGGCGCTGGGATTGCCGGTGTTGGGGATCTGCTATGGGCTGCACTTTATTGTGCATCACCTGGGCGGGAAGGTTCGCTCGGCCGATAACCGCGAGTATGGGCACGCAGAGGTGACTGTTGAGGATTGCGAGACTCCGCTGTTTACCGGCCTGCCGGGCAAACTGCAGGTGTGGATGAGCCATGGGGACGAGGCGTTGGAATTGCCGGAGGGATTCCATCGGACGGCGATTACCTCGAATGCGCTTGCGGGTATTGCGAATGAAGAGCGGAAGATCTGGGCTGTGCAGTTTCATCCGGAGGTGCATCACACGCCGCTGGGGCCGCAGTTGCTGCGGAATTTTGTCTTTGGAATTTGCGGGGCGAAGGGCGACTGGACGGCAGCGCACTTTATCGAGTCGACGGTAAGTTCGATTCGCGAGAAGGTGGGTGCGGGGCATGTGCTGTGCGCGCTGTCCGGCGGGGTGGATTCGTCGGTGGCGGCAGTGCTGGTGCATCGCGCGATTGGCGATCAGCTGACCTGTGTGTTTGTTAATAATGGCGTGCTGCGCAAGAACGAGTTTGCGCAGGTTACGAAGAACTTGCGGGATAAGTTAGGGCTGAATCTCGTGCCGGTGGATGCGAGTGAACGGTTTCTGGCGAAGCTGGCGGGAGTTACCGATCCGGAAACTAAGCGCAAGGTTATTGGGCGCGAGTTTATTGCTGTATTCGACGATGAAGCGACACGGATTGCGGAACAGACGGGTGGGGTCGACTGGCTGGTGCAGGGGACGCTTTATCCGGACGTGATTGAGTCGTCGAGTGTGCGTGGGCCTTCGCAGACGATCAAAAGCCATCACAATGTTGGCGGGCTGCCTGAGCAGATGAAGATGAAGCTGATCGAGCCGCTGCGGGACTTGTTCAAGGATGAGGTAAGGCGCATTGGCCGCGATCTTGGTATGCCGGAGAATATTCTTTCGCGGCAGCCGTTTCCGGGGCCGGGGCTTGCGGTTCGCATTCTTGGCGAGGTGACTGCGGAGCGGGTGGCGATACTGCAGGAAGCTGACGATATTGTGGTGACGGAGATCAAGGCTGCGGGGCGTTATTCGAAGGTGTGGCAGAGCTTTGCAGTGCTGCTGCCGGTGCGCAGCGTGGGCGTGATGGGCGATCAGCGAACCTATGCGAATACGTGCGCGATTCGTGCGGTTCATTCGGAGGACGGGATGACGGCGGATTGGGTTCCGCTGCCGTATGAGGTGCTGAAGCGGATTTCGAGCCGGATTGTGAACGAGGTGCGGGGGATCAACCGCGTGGTTTATGACATCACTTCGAAGCCTCCCGGGACGATTGAATGGGAGTAGGCAAGGTTATCGTCAGCCATCCTACTGGCAATGCAAATGTAGCCGCTGTGGCGAGGGCTCTGTTTGACGAGGAGCTGCTTGCAGCCTTTTTTACCTGTATTGTCTGGCGGTCGGAGAGCGCGCTGGCTAAGCTCACACCTGGACTTGTGAAACGTATCTTTGAGCGGAGAGCGCGCATTCAGCTCCCGCCGGAACTGGTGCGGACGCGACCGCTGCGTGAGTTGGCCCGCCATTTCTATGCGCGAGCAGCAAGGAAGAATCGCATCGCGGATTTCCGGCACCCGCTTTCGATCGATGGGGTGTATCGCGATCTTGATAGCTATGTTTCGCGAAGCCTGGGAGAGTACCCGGAGGTACGCGCGGTCTATGCGTATGAGGACGGGGCTGTGCGCCAGTTTCGCCGGGCGCGTTCGCTGGGCATTCATTGCATCTATGATCTGCCGATTGGTTATTGGCGAGCGGTCAGGAAGGTCTGTGCGGAAGAAGCGGAGTTACAGCCGGGGTGGAAGGGGACCCTCAAGGCGCTTACTGACAGCGATGCCAAGTGCGCGCTGAAAGACGAAGAGCTTGCGCTGGCTGATACGGTCGTTGTTCCCAGCACGTTTGTGAAAGAAACGCTGGGGATGTATCCGGGGACGAAGAAGGTAGTGGTCAACCCGTTTGGCGTTCCGGCAAATATCGCTGCGCCAAAGCCGATGACGAGTTCGGATCAGCCGCTGCGTGTTCTGTATGTTGGATCGCTGACTCAGAGGAAGGGAATCTCTTATCTTTTTGAAGCGATCGAGAAGGCAGGAAAGGCTGTTACGCTGACGATCATTGGCCGGAAGGCGGGCGAGAGCGAGTTGCTGGACAAGTACTGCCAACGGCATCGATGGATCTCTTCGCTGCCGCATCACGAGATTCTTGCCGAGATGCTGGCGCATGACGTTTTCGTTTTTCCGTCGCTCTTTGAAGGGTTGGCGCTGGTGCAGGGTGAGGCGCTGTCGCAGGGGCTTCCGGTGATCACCACGCCTAACTCAGGCGGTGGCGATATTATGCGAGATGGGGTGGATGGATTTATTGTGCCGATTCGCGATGCCGAGGCGATTGCGAATCGGTTACTGGAACTGCATGATGATCGCGGGTTGCTGCGGGCGATGAGCGAGTCTGCGCGGGAGCGGGCGGGACAGCTCAGCTGGAAGGCTTATGAGGAGCGGACCGCTGAGTTGGTTCGTGAGGCTATATCTATATAAGGTTGCTGCGGGCGTCTCTAATCCTTGGGTAGCCGTGACGCTCCCCGCCTGCGAATGAGAGCCGGATATATATCGGCTAGAGATATATCTGCAACGGGAATATTCAGGGGATCCGATGAGCACCATTTTGCGAAGAGCCAACCATATTTGAGCGAGGTCAGTGCTTTCTTTCCAGAGTGATGACCAGGTCGACGGTGCGCGTATCTTCGTGGAGACGGATTGAGTAATGCATATCGACGGTAGTGAAGAAGCGCTCGAGTTGAGGATCGACGTCGTGGGTGGCGGTCATGCTGAGCACTGCACCTTCGTTGAAGACTGAGCCTGCGGGCATTTTGAGGGCTGCCTGAATTCTGGCGCGGAGGTCGTCGGTTACGTTGTCGATTCGAAGCGTGCCCATGTTGTAGACGGGACCGGGAACTGCGGTTACCAGATAACTGACTGTGTGTTGAGCGCGGTCGAAGGTGGGTGTGGAGATGACTTCGGCTCGCATGTATCCCTTGTTGTGATATTGGCGAACGAGGAATGTCCAGTTGGTGCGAAGGGCCACGAGAGAGGCGATGCTGCCCGCGCGAAGTCCAGATTGCTTGTCGAAGATGGATTGCGAGACGACGAGGTCAGGAGCGAGTTGCACAGCGCCGAGCTTGTATTGCGGACCGGGATCGACGGTTACTACAAAGGGAATATTTATCGACTGGGGGTCGACGGCGATATCGGTATCCGGCGTGGCGTGTGCTTTTACTTCAAGGTATCCGCGTTCGCCGTAGAAGTTGGTCAGGGATCTTTCGAGCAGGCTGCTGGTGCCCCCGATGCTGTACGTGGCACCGATTGCCTGGCCAAGGACCACGCGAGCTTTGCTGGCGAGATCGTCAGAGGTGCTGTTCCATTGAATTTCGCCGACACGAACTTCAGGATTGGTGATGGTCAGGCTGACAGCGGCGACTTTACCTGACGCCGAGTAAGGTGTGGCGGAGATGGTGGCCTGGATGTTTTTGGCGGCGAGTTCCTCGATGAGTGCTGACCGCACGCTGTTGGTGAATGGTCCATCGAGGGGGACTTTGCCGCGATAGAGAGGGAGGCGTGCGCGTAGTTTTGTGTCGGCGTCGGCGGCGATGGCGGGAGGGAAATTCTCAAGCCGCAAGGGATAGAGGTCGTTGGCGGGGACGATTTGAAAGACGAGATCTGTGCCGTTGAAGTTGAAGTGGATGTCTTCGAAGAGGCCGGTATCCATGAGGCGCTTGGCTGAGTCGTTGACGTCGGCTGCTGTTATTGTTGCGCCTTTCTTCAGGCCTGCGGCTTCAGCGAGCTCTGCGTCGGTGTGGTCGGGGTCTCCTTTGAACTGGATGGTTTTGGGCTGGAGGGACTGCGCAGCGGCGAGCGAGACGATGGAAGGTAACAAGGCTGCAGTCAACAGGAATGTATAGCGATGTAGACGGGACATATTGGCGAAAGATTATCAAATTCCCACGGCGGGTGCACTGTCACTCAACTTGTTGCAGAGCGCAGGGCGGCTATCTCGCTTGTGAGCTGATCGAGGCGGCGGAGCAGTTCGGCATGCTGACGTTCGCTCATGTCGGGTTCGCGGCCTTCGACGTAGAAGTTTCCGGTGGGCTCGAGCTGGCAGATGGCGACGTCTTTTAGATGGGTGAAGCCCTGGCGGTGGACTGCGGAGATGAGCTCATCTTCGGTGAGGGATTCTCGCTGCATGGCCTTTGGGTCCAGCTCGCCATCGCGGATGAGTACCGTCGATTTGCCTTCGACGACCCGGGTCCACTTGGGGTGGCGATAGAGGGTGTTGGCGATGAGCCAGTTGATGCCGAGCAGGGAGATTGCGCCGATGATGCCTCCGCTAACGGTGTTGTCGTCGCCGATGATAGCGTTCTGGACGGTGTTGGAGAGTGAGAGCAAGACGACCAGGTCGAAGGGATTGAGGTTGGCGAGCTCGCGCTTGCCGAAGAGGCGCAGAAGAACGACGAGCGAGAGATAGACGAGGATCGGCCTCACGAGCTTTTCGATGATAGGCAGTTGGAGGCCGAACATGTGGCTCATGGAGTCGTGGATGGATTGCGAAAAGTCTGGCAGGAGCGTGAGGGTCATCTGCGTGTCTCCGAGGCTGCGGTGATTTGAAACTTTGGGTATATGGTCGTGCAGGGCAAGCAGGCAAGGCAAGTGTATGGTAGGGAGTTTGGAGGGTGGTGAATTGATGAGGCAAAGATAAAGGCCGCTCCCTTGAGGGAAGCGGCCTTTGTAGAGAAGTGTGAGAGATTAGTGGGCGCCGACGAGCGACGGGCGGGTTTCGAGGGTGCCATTGGCGTAGCCTTCGCGCATCTGCTCGATGGTCTTGGGCGTGTAGTCGCCGGCGTGGCCAGCCTGGCCGAACTGGGTCATGCGTTCAGCAACGACCTTCTGCATGGCTTCGCGGGCGGGCTTGAGGTAGTCGCGCGGGTCGAACTTTTCAGGCGTCTCAAAGAAGACCTTGCGGATGGCGCCGGTGATGGCGAGGCGGCTGTCGGTGTCGACGTTGATCTTGCGGACGCCGTTTTTGATGCCAAGCTGAATCTCTTCGACGGGAACGCCCCAGGTGGGCTTGAGGTGACCGCCGTACTGATTGATGATGTCCTGCAGATCTTTGGGCACCGAAGAACTGCCGTGCATGACGAGATGAGTCTTGGGCAGACGGTTGTGGATCTCGATGAGAAGGTCCATTTTGAGTACCTTGCCGTCGGGCTTTTTGGAGAACTTGTAGGCTCCGTGGCTGGTGCCGATGGCGATGGCGAGTGCGTCAACGCCGGTGCGCTCTGCGAACTCTACGGCCTGATCTGGATCGGTGACGTGCTCGAGGCCGGTGCCGCCTGCTCCGTGTCCGTCTTCGATGCCGCCAAGGACGCCGATTTCGCCCTCTACTGTGACTCCGCGGGAGTGGGCATACTCGACGACGCGACGGGTGACTTCGACGTTCTCTTCAAAGTCGGTCGGGGTCTTGCCGTCTTCTTTTAAGGAGCCGTCCATCATGACGCTGGTGAATCCGAGCTCGATGGCGCTCTTACAGGTTTCATAGCTGTTGCCGTGATCCTGATGCATGGCGATGGGGATCTCGGGATAGAGATCGGCGGCGGCGAGCATGAGGTGGTAGAGAAACTTGTCCTGCGAATATTGGCGGGCGCCGCGGCTGGCCTGAATAATAACGGGGGATTTGGTGGCCTGGGCGGCCTGCATGATGGCTTGAATCTGTTCCATATTATTGACGTTGAAAGCGCCGACGCCGTATCCGCCTTTGGCGGCCTCGTCGAGTAGCTGGCGCATGGAAACTAGAGGCATGGGTTTCTCCTTCCGGGTACCCCGTCGCTTGCAGGAATGCGTCTGAGGCGGTGGGGCAATCGTCCTTATGGTAACAGAGAGCAAGAGCGGGATTTGGATGGGATCAACGCTGTGGTAATGCGCTTTGCCGGCCGATTGACGGGTGGGCGTGCGTACGATACCGTTGTTGCATGTTGAACGCTCTTCGTTGTTGTTGCTCCCAAATTCGTTAGGTCGAGCGACCGCACTTTCCCGAAGAAAATCTGTCATCCACTAACATCTCCCATTCACAATTGTTAGTTAACACGTGGCTGAGTAGCTCAGCCGGCAGGAGTGCATCGATGAGCAAAGTAATTGATGAAGTGTTAGCAGCGAATGCGCAGTACAGTGCCAGCTTTGGCGAGAAAAGTAACCTGGCGCTGCCGCCGGCGCGGCGGTTTGCCGTGCTTACGTGTATGGATGCGCGGCTGGACCCAGCTAAGTTTGCCGGGTTGAGCGTGGGCGATGCGCATGTGATTCGCAATGCAGGCGGGCGGGCGAGTGACGATGCGATCCGTTCGCTGGTGATTAGTTACAAGCTGCTTGGGACCGCGGAGTTCTTTGTGATTCATCACACGGACTGCGGGATGGAGTTCTTTACGAACGAAGTGATGCGTGGGCTGTTGAGTAGTAGCCTGGAGACGGCTGCCCTCGGGCCGAAGGGCTTTTATGATGTTGGCAAAGGGCCGGGTTCGCGGGCTGGGGAGTTTATCGAGTTTTTGACGATTGCGGACCAGAAGCAGGCTGTTATTGACGATGTAGTGCGCATTCGTACGCATCCGCTGGTGCCTAGGTCGATTCCGATTTATGGGTATGTTTATGACGTTAAGAGCGGCAAACTGAATGAGGTGGAGGGCGCCGCGAAGGCTGGGGCGGCGGGTTAGCTGCTGGGCTCTGATGGGAAGTGAGATTGCGTGCGGCGCTCTGCTGTAACCCGGCGGCGGTAAACTCGTCCTATGGTTTAGGCGCGAGTGCGCTGGTGAATTGGAGGTTGGTATGAGGAGTATTTTGGGGCTTAGGGCAGTGCTGTCGACGGCGCTAATTGTTTCGGCGGTTTGCATTGGATGCAGAGCGGAGACGCGGCTGAACATTCCTGCTCCGGAGACGGACGCGACGCTTGCGGCTAAGTCGGGCAAGCAGACGGCGGTGTTTGCGGGTGGATGCTTCTGGGGAACGCAGTCGGTCTTTGAGCGAGTGAAGGGCGTGGTGGATACGACGGCAGGGTATTCCGGCGGGTCGGCCGCGACTGCGACATATGAGCAGGTGGGACAGGAGAATACCGGTCATGCCGAGTCCGTGAAGGTGGTGTTCGATCCTTCGAAGATTACTTATGGCAAGCTGCTGCAGATTTTCTTTTCGGTCGTGCACGACCCTACTCAGTTGAACCGGCAGGGGCCCGATGTTGGCACGTCATATCGCTCGGTGATCTTTTATGCGAATGAAGAACAGCACAAGATCAGCGCTGCTTATATTGCTCAGCTGGATGCGGCGAAGGTCTTTCCCAAGCCGATTGTGACTCAGGTCACGCCACTGAAAGGGTTTTATGACGCAGAGTCCTACCATCAGGATTACGCGCTCTACCATCCTGACAACAAGTACATACTTGTTTGCGATAAGCCAAAGGTCGAAGCGTTGAAGGCGCAGTTTCCGGAGCTATTCAAAGAGTACAAAGGTAAGTAGCGTGCAAAAAGTATTTATCTATTGAAAGGCATAAGGAAGTTATAAGTAAGGCCGATCCGATTAGTGGCCGGATCGGCCTTACTTATTTACGTTGTTGTAACTTTGAGAGGATTTAGTAGCGTCCGCCGCGTCCGCCGCCGCGGTCATTACCGCCGCGTCCACGTCCGCCGCCACCACCAGCACCACCGCCAGCGCCACCCTTCTGGGCCTGGAAGCAATCGCGGCAGAAGACTGGGCGATCGCCGCGAGGTTCAAAGGGCACAGTTGTTTGTTGGCCGCAGCCGGAGCAAACTACTGCGGTGCCAGTGCTTGCGCGCGAGCTGTAACCGCCACCCCCGCCGCCGTAAGTGCTACCTCCGCCTCCGCCATAACCGCCACCAGATGCCTGATCGGCTTTTTTGGCCTGTCTGCACGGCTTGCAGCGCTTGGGTGTTGAATATCCTCTTTCCTGAAAGAAAGTTTGGTCAGCAGAAGTAAATGTAAATTCCCGTCCGCAGTCGCTGCACGTTAGTTGCAGATCTCCAGCCATTGTGTGCCCCTTTGTTAGTTTCTTACAAACCCGCACCCTTCGCGGGTACGAATAGTCTACGCGCTTTGTGGCGCAGTGACTCGAAATCGTTTTATGGAAATTGCGAGAGTACGTTCAATCTTTCTTAAATCGCCGCGTTCGGTTACCGACGCAAAGGTAGAAGCTATACCTTTCGCAGAAGCACGACCGGTACGACCGATGCGATGAACGAAGTCTTCGGCTACTTTCGGAATGTCATAGTTAACTACGTGCGCGACGTGTTTCACGTCGATTCCGCGAGCTGCTACGTCGGTAGCAACGAGGATACGATGCCTGCCTTCAGAGAAGCTCTTGAGTGCCTGGTTGCGCTGCGCCTGCGAACGGTCGCCGTGAATCTGCGTTGCAGAATGTCCAGAGCGAACGAGGCGATGGGCAACTCGATCTGCACCGTGCTTAGTGCGAACAAAGACCAGGAAGCTACCGTCGGTCGAGTCAAGTAAGTGCTCGAGAAGCTCCTGTTTCCTGTCCTGCTCTACTTCGAATGTTTGTAACTCGACGTTCTCACATGGCTTGAGTACGGAACCTATCTCGATGCGGACGGGATCTTTGAGATACTCGCGAACTACTTCACGAATCTGTGCGTCGAGAGTAGCGGAGTAGCACAAGGTCTGACGGCTCTGGGGCAAGCAGCCGACGATACGGCGAATGGCAGGCTTGAATCCCATATCCAGCATGCGATCCACTTCGTCGAGGACAAGGATCTCGATTTCATCGAGCTTGACGAGCCTGCGATCGAGATAGTCTTCGAGGCGGCCGGGAGTGGCGACGATGAGACGCGCTCCGCGACGGATCGATTGCAATTGCGGACCCTCGGCCATACCGCCGACGACGAGTGCTACGGCGTGCGCGGAGGAGGTGGGGTTGAGCTTGCGGTACTCGACCTCGACCTGCATTGCCAATTCACGCGTGGGCAGGAGGATCAGGGCAGCAGCGCTGCGGGATTTAGAGACAGCGAGCTTCTCGAAGATCGGGATCAGGAAGCTGAGAGTTTTGCCGGTGCCGGTCTGGGCGGTGGCGAGTACGTCCTTACCCTCGAGTGCGGGCGGAATTGCGCCGGCCTGTACCGGGGTGGGGGCAATGAAATTGAGAGCGGCGACGCGCTGTTTGAGCATGTCGGAGATATTAAAGTCAGAAAATTGAGTCACTTAGTCCTTGTTGTGGCCCGCGCACAGCATCGCTGGGGGCCTGAGTTTTCCGGCGGCGGCTTCAGTCGCAGCAGGAAGCAAAAATCAATATGCGTAGTGGAGCACCGAAGAGGAGTTACCCTAAGTGGCTGAGCGAAAATGAAGCGGCTCAACCCGGTTCTGCCGCACGCGGCCTCTTTGCCCTGGCTACCGATACGGGAGCATGAAGCTCAAGATCAGAGTGCCAGAGGGTCCGCTCAAAATGCAAAAAAACAGAGCGGTTACGCTGAGGGGCTTGGGAGAAAACAACTTGCGGGCAGTCTAGCTTTTGTGGAATCGCCGGTCACACCTTATATAAGGGAGGGAATTCCAGATTCTCCGGAGCAGAAACTGATTTGCTGGAGAGCGAGAATGGCTCACAACCAAACAACTGAGCGCAAATTAAGACTAACACAGTTGCCTGATTTGTCAACGAATTCGCTCGACGGTTAACTGATGGGTAAAGACAGTTCGGTCATTCGCAGCGAATGGCGGTGATGGGTTCGATGCGAGCGGCGCGGAGAGCTGGCAGGAGGGAAGCGGCGCTGGCGATAAAACTTAGCGCAGCGACGGAGCTGAAGAATATCCAAGGGTCACGCGGGGAGGTTTCATAGAGGAAGCTGGCTAACGTCCGTGAGCCGACGACGGCGACGGCGAGTCCAGCGGCGCAGCCAGCTATTGCGACGGTCGCATTTTCACGGAAGATGAGGGCGACGACACCGGCGCGTTGGGCTCCGAGAGCCATGCGGATGCCGATTTCGCTGGTGCGGCGGGCGGTGGCGTAGGCGAGGGTTCCGTAGAGTCCGATGGCCGTGACCAACAGGGCGCAGGCGGCGAAGAAGATGGAAAGGACGGCCATGACTCGTTCGGTTCCGAGGGCGGAATCCATGACTTCGCTCAACGTTGTGATGTTGGGAGCTGGAATTGTTGGGGCGAGACGGGCGGCGATGGTACGGGCAGCGGAGGCGATAGGAACGAGCGATGCATTGGCTGGATCGAGACGGACGACGGCGCTGAAGGAGGGCTTTTCGCGCTCGTCCTGCTGCATGGGGACGTAGGCTGCGGCGGGTGCAGGCTTGCGCATGTCTCTATATTTGGCGTCGGCGACGACAGCTACTACTTCGTAGGTTTGCTGGGTTCGAGGATCGATTACCTGGTGGCCGAGCGGATTGCGGTTGGGGAATAGCTGCTTTGCGGCGGATTGATTCAGGATCATTTTGAGGCCGGAGGCTGTGGTGTCGCTCGATTGAAATTCGCGGCCGAGGAACATCGGGATGCGCATGGTGGAGAAGTAGTCGAGCCCGACGCTATTGAGGAAGAGCATGTGTGGCTCGCCGCCGGGGGCTGAGAAGCGGCCGTTCCAGCCGCGATGCGATAACGGCACGATGAACTGGAAGCTGGCGCTCTTAACGCCGGGCTGATGGCGCAGCTGATCGCCGATTTGTTGATAGATCTGCATGAGGCGGTCGCCGTCTAGTTGCTGTTTGTCCATATCGAAGGCGATGTTGACTACGCCTCGCGGATCGAAGCCTGCTCCTGATTGATAGAGCCGGACGAGGCTTGTTGCAAGCAGTGCTGCTCCGGTGACGAGGATCAGCGCGAGTGCGACCTGAGAGGCCATGAGAATGCGGGGTAGCGGCTTTCGACGCTCGTGTGCCTTGGTTGGGTGCTGGCCTTCTTTGATGTGTTCGTTGAGGTCGCCGCCGGTGGCCTGTAGCGCGGGGATGAGGCCAATGAGGATGGATGCGGTGACGGCTATTGCGGCTGCGAAGAGGAGTACCCGGAAGTCGATTGAGGTATCCAGTTCGATGCTCTGGCCGATGCTGCTGGTGGCAAGCATTGCAGATAGAGAGTGACTGACGAGCGGTGCTGCCAGCAGACCGAGCGTTGTGCCCAGAGTTGCGATGAGAAGGCTCTCGACGAGCAGTTGATGTATGAGACGGCGTCGACTTGCGCCTAGGGCGAGGCGGGTGGCGAGTTCGCGCTCGCGGGCAGCGCTGCGCGCCATGAGCAGGCTGGCCAGGTTGAGGCAGGCGAGCAGAAGAATGCCCGCACACATGCAGAACATGGTGATGAGGGGCTTGCGGAAGGAGATGCGGGCCTCGGTGAAGCCGCGGGAGCCGGATTCGGCGGAGAAGTGGAAATGACCCTTCTCTTCGTCGGTGATGAACTGGGGATCGGATGATGCTTCGTGAAGGATGGGATTGGAGACGGTGAGAAGTGCGGCGTTGGCCTGATCGAGGGTCATGCCGGATGGCATGCGCGCTACGACGGTGAGCCACCACGCATGGATGCCGGCGTCGATGTGGTTGCGTGGTGCGTCGATGATGGGGTCGGCGGAGAGCGGCGCGTAGATCTCGGGGCGCTGGGTGGGGTCGGCGCCGATGAAACTGTGCGGCATGACTCCGACGACCGTGAAGGGAACGTTGGCGATGACGAGCTTGCTGCCCACTGCTTCAGTAGAGCGATGAAACCAGCGGCCCCAGAAGCTTTCGCTGATTACGACCGCGAAGCCGGAGGAGCTGCCGCCGTGCTGGTCGTCTGCTGGTGTGAGATAACGGCCGAGGAGTGGAGGAGTTTGCAGTGCTTCGAAGTACTGGCCACTGACGAGGACACCGGGGATGTTTTCGTTGCCTGACGTGCCTTTTATCTGCAGCAGGTCTGAGTTGTACGCGAAGACGTTGGTGAAGAGATCGTGACGGCTTTCGAGGCTGCGGAAGAAGGGCGTGATGAAGGAGTAGTTGGGTTGTGGGCCACCTTCATTCATACCAAGGACTGCAAGCTGATGGGCGTTTGGGACGGGGAGGGGCCGCAGCAGCAATCCGTTGATGAGTGAGAAGACGCCAGTGTTTGCGCCTACACCGAGAGCGAGTGTGATGAGCGCAATTGATGTGAAGCCAGGAGATTTGCGGAGCAGGCGAAAGGAGTAAGCGAGGTCGCGAAGGAAGTTTTCGAGGGCACGAAATTGCCATAGCTCGCGTAGGCGTTCGCGCCAGCGATTTGGGTTGCCGAAGGTGCGGCGGATGGTGGCGTCGACCTGTGATTGCGGCACGCCCTGACGTCCGAGCTTTTCGCGCAGGAGGTGCTGATGGAACTCGAGCTCTTCGGCGATTTCACGATCTTTGCTGCGCTTGTGGAAGAGCGATGTTGTTCGACGAAAGAACTTGTTTAGTTCTGAGATCACGAGTCTACCTCGAACGGGATGGATGGTTATTCGCAGCGGATTGCGGCGATGGGCTCAATGCGCGCGGCGCGCAATGCTGGATAGAGCGATGCGACGCTGGCGATGATGCCGAGTGATAGGACAGCGCTGATTATGATCCATGGATCGCGCGGGGATGTTTCGTAGAGGAAGCTTGAGAGGGCGCGCGATGCTGCGAGGGCTGCTGCGAGGCCAGCTGCGAGCCCGAACGCCGCGACGACGGCGTTGGAGCGGAAGACAAGTGCCATGACGCTGCTACGCTTTGCTCCGAGGGCCATGCGAATACCGATTTCGCTGGTGCGGCGCGAGGTGTTGTAGGCGAGGGTGCCGTAGAGTCCGATACCGGTGACGAGCAGCGCGCAGCAGGCAAAGAATACGGAGAGCATTGCCATGACACGCTCGGTGCTGATGTTCTCCTGGACAGCATTTTCCATTGTGGTGAGGACGGGGGCGGGAATATCGGGGGCGAGACGGGTGGTGAGAGTGCGAGCGGTGGCGGCAAGCGGCGCGATGGGGCCCGCAGTTTTGACGACGACGTTGAAGGATGGCTTCTTATCTTCAATCTGCGTTATCGGGACATAGGCCGCTGCAGGCGGGGTGTCCCGGAGATTTTCGTACTTGGCGTCGCCGACGACGGCGACGATTTCAAAATCATCCTTCTTGCCGCCTCGAAGCAGATGCTGGCCGATGGGACTTTGATTGGGAAAGAAGAGATGGGCCGCGGACTGGTTGATGATGAGCTTGCGCCCGGAGGGGATGGTGTCGCTCCAACGGAAATCGCGGCCCTGATACATGGGAATGCTCATTGCCTGAAAGTAGCTGGGGCCAACACCATTCATGTACAGGTCATGCGAAACGCCGCCGGGTCGCGCGTGGTCTTCGTCCCAAGTGAAATGAGTGAGCGGGATGATGCGGGCGAAGCTGACTGCGGAGACGCCGGGCTGATGGCTCAGACCTTCACCGATTTGCTGGTAGAGGCGCATGAGGGGGTCGCCATCGAGGGGCTGCTTATCCATCGAGAGGGAGATGTTTACGACCCCTTTGGGGTTGAAGCCAGCGCCTGAGGTGAAGAGGCGGACGAGGCTTGTGGCGAACAGTCCCGCGCCGACCACCAAGATTAATGCGAGAGCGACTTCTGAGGCGAGCATGATAGGTTGAAGGCGGTTTCGCCGGTGGCCGCTGGCGGCGTGCTGGCCATCTTTGATGTGTTCATTGAGGCTGCCTGAGGTGGCGTGGATCGCGGGGATCAGGCCAATGAGTCCAGTGGAGAACAGGGCGATAGCCGCGGCGAATGAGAAGACCCGGAGGTCTGGCGAGGTGTCGAGATGGACGCCGTCTCCCCCGGCTCCGCCCAAGAGTGTCACGGCCAGAGACTGGCTCACTAGCGGGGCGAGAGTGAGGCCGATCGCTGTGCCGGCGAGTGCGAGCAGGAGGCTTTCGATGAGCAACTGCTGGATGAGACGGCGGCGTGTTGCACCCATGGCGAGGCGAGTGGCGAGCTCTCGCTCACGTGCTGCACCGCGCGCCATTAGAAGGCTGGCGAGATTGAGACATGCAAGCAGGAGGATTCCGCCGCACATGCAGAAGAGAGCGACCAGGGGCTTGCGGAAGGATGCGCGGATGTAGGTGAAGCCGCGCGATCCGGATTCGGCGACAAAATGATAATGTTCCTTTTCGAATCGCTTGATCTGGGAGGGATTGTCGGAAGCGGCATCGCGAACGATCGGCATAGAGATGGATTTCAGCGCAACGTTGATCTGTTCGAGCGTGAGGCCATTTTGACGGCGTCCCATTACGGTGATCCACCATGCATGAGTGCCCGCTTTGATCATGTCCTGCGGCGCATCGATGATTGGCTCGGTTGACAAGGGCACGAAGATGGACGGCCTGCGCAATGGATCCGCTCCAATAAAGCGCTTAGGCATCACGCCGACGACTGTGAATGCAGTGTTGGCGATTGTAAGACGGCTGCCGATTACATTTGGAGAGCGATTGAACCAGCTTTGCCAGAAGCCTTCGCTAATGACTGCGGCAAGGCCTTCGGGGCTGCCGCTGGGGCGGTCGTCTTCCGGTGTCAGATAACGCCCGAGGATGGGCGGTGATTCGAGGGCGGTGAAGTAGTCGGCGCTGACCAGTGTGCCCGGGATTGTTTCGTTAGCCGATTGCCCGCGCACCTGCATTGTTGTTGAAAAGAAAGCGAAGAGGTTCTGGAAGAGCTCATGCTTTGATTCGAGCCCGCGAAAGAAGGGAACCGGAAAGCTGTAACCAATGTTGGGTTGATCGCTATCCATGCCTATGACAAGGAGTTCATCGCCGCGAGGAATTGAAAGAGGGCGCAAAAGAAGACTGTTTACGAGTGAGAAGACAGCGGTGTTGGCGCCGACCCCGAGGGCGAGGGTAAGGAGGGCGATGACGGTGAAGCCGGGGGTCTTTCTGAGGAGGCGGATGGAGAAGGTGATGTCGCGAAAGAGATTCTCGAGGGTGCGGAACTGCCATAGTTCGTGGAGGCGCTCATGCCAGCGTGCCGTATTGCCGAAGGTACGGCGCGCGGTTGCGCGGGCCTGCGATTGCGAGAGGCCATCGCGAACGAGGCGTTCGCGCAGGAGCGACTGGTGGAACTCCAGCTCTTCGGCCATCTCGCGGTTCATGCGGCGTTTGCGGAAGAGAGATTTTGTGCGCCCGAGAAATTCGTTCAGATTGAGAGACATTGGTTCTCCTTGCATCTCCTTTAGATTCAGGTGGCTTGCATGACGAAAGCTACTGCTGCGGAGAGCCGCGCCCAGCGCGACGATTCTGTGTTGAGGCGTTTTTTGCCTTCGGCGGTGAGTTGATAGAACTTGGCACGGCGGTTGTTTTCGGATGCTCCCCAATTGGCGGATAGTAGGCCGCGGAGCTCTAGTCTGTGTAGGGCTGGATAGAGCGCGCCTTCTTCGACTTTGAGAAGCTGCTGGGAGGTTTGATGGATCCACTCGGCCACTGCGTAGCCGTGGAGCGGGCCGCGAGCGAGGGCCTTGAGGACGAGCATTTCGAGGGTGCCTTGGATGAGGTCGCCTGAGTCTTGTGTTTCTTCCCTAAGCATATTAGGGGAGGTTAGTGCAGGTTGGAGCTGTTGTCAACAGGCAATTCTTTGTTGGGAAAAAACTTCCCTCAGGGGCTAAAACCGATCGTGCGGTAGGACTATAGCCGTAGCTACGACAATCCAGTTTCATCAGACGACCCCGACAGAGTAAACTCTGAAACTGGTTTGCGCATCACATAAATGTACCTGCGGTGAACCTCAGTTCACTGCTTCAATTTTGTACTGCTACCGAGGGTCCCCTCCCCGATGAGTCTCAGTGAGAAACCTCTTTCCATCGCGCTCATGGTATGGAAGCACCTGGTTCTAGGCGACCCGTTTCGTAGTCAGGTTTCGAAAAGACGACCGGACTTGTCGAATGCGTCGTGGTCGACTGAGATCGTTTTTTTGCCTGACCAAATCAGAGCTCTGAAAGATGAAGCTTCGTCGCTTTTTCGCGATCTACCGGACACGCTCCAACCAGATTTTTTTCTTGCCGCCCTGGAGTGGTACCGAGGGCCATGCGTCGCGGTGGTTAGGCTGATGGGAGAAATCGTCGGAGTCATCTACGGTTGGGAGATGAGATTTCAGGGAAGTCCGTCGGGGTACGTTTTCATCGACGACAGCCTAGAATTAGCCGTGGCCAGCACTGACAAATATCGTGCCTCGGTTCTCAAAATAGCTGCATCCAGCTTGCTCAGCTGTAGAAGGATCGGCGCTCTTCGCATGACGCTAGCTCGGGACAATCCCGATATTGGCACCATTCGAGAGGTGGCTTCTGCGTACTCGATGCAGCGCTTTGAGGAATTGCGCGAGCTTCACCCAATTCTTCCGTTGCCGTCCTCATATGAAGCGTTTGAAAGGACGTTGGGATCAAGAACGCGTAAGCACATTCGTCAATATCGTAGCTATAGTCAAAATGAGAATCATTGTTATGTGAGAAACATGGACATCTCCGAGTTCAGAACAGCTGTTGCAACGTTATCGCGGAGAACTAAGTTTAGTCTGCCCGATGACGAAGTCCAACGACTTCTCAGGATGGCGTCTGAAGTCACCTCGGAAAAGCGTATGCTCGCGGGCCTGCGGACTCAAGAAGGGAGATGGATTGCGGTTGTCATGGGATGGAAGGAACTAGGTCGGGGCGTCCTAGTGGACCAATTTAATGACGAAAGGCGATGCGCGCAGAATAATGGTGATGAAACTCACATGAAATCCATTTCAATGTCGATGCTTCTACGTAGTTACGTGATAGAGCAACTCATTGAGGAGGGATTTCAAACTTTATGGATTTATGGCGCAACTGGCGGCTTTCTGACGAGATATACCAAGCGGCTCAAAGGGGTTACCATTTACCTCGATCGCTCCACAATCTTATGGCGAGCCGTTCGTGCTATCGCCAGATTCGCGAGACGACACTTGCGAAAAGAAATTGCAGATAAGTTGGAGTGGATCAATCCGCCGGCCGGTCTCGCGATGTCTGCGATGGACCTAAAATCAACGACCATCACTTTCTTACCGGCTGTACCGGGCACCGGCGCGGAAAGCGCAGATGACATGGCAGAAGTATCAGGCCGGACTGAGCGATCGAATCGTTGATCTGCACAGTCCACTGGAGAAAACGGCGCTCCTGCAGCTGGACCGTTCGGGTGCGCGACATCAGATTGAGAGTGATAGCAGTCGCGGCTTGAAGCCGTGTCCTATCAAAATTAACTAGATATTCAATCGACGCATGTGATGCGATTGACGGATCAGTTTCCTGGTGGCGGAGAGTGGGGGTGGGGCGGAGCATACTAGAGGCATGCGGATGGTCGAGTTGCGTTGGCGAGGGTTGGGGATCTTGGCAGGGATGCTGGCGTGCGGCGCGAGTTTGGCGGTTGGGCAGCCGGCCATCGATGCGTTTCATTGGGTCGATTTTCACGATTCGAAGGATGCGCCTACGGTGACGTGGGTGACGCAGACGCTGAAGGCCGAGAAGTGGACGTCGATTCGCGAGATCGGGGTGCAATGGGATTCGGCGATTGTGTTGACGGCAGAGCGCAAGACGCCGCAGTCGACTCCGCCGACGGATGTTTATACGATCTGGAGCGTTTCGCTGGCGAAGCATGATGTGCAGCCGCTGCTGCATGGGATGAATCCGAGGATTCTGAACTGGACTACGTTTGGTGGAATGTACCAGCAGGCTCCGGAATTGGCGTTGCTGTATGACGATTGCTACGGGTGTGAGTCACCGTCCACGTTTTTTACGACGCTGTACTACAGCGTGAAAGAGCATGCGTGGCGCACACGGTGGATGCGCGGGGATCAGGCGGCGACAGTGTGGACGGCGGGTAATGTGGAGGGTGTGAAGCGCTCGCAGGCGTATGCACTGATTGTGGATGGTACGGGGCGCAATACGCTGGGAACGTGGACGCATAATGATTACGGTGGGGCGAAGGCGGTTGAGGATTTTGTGTTTGAATACGGCGTCGATCCAACGAGCGGCATGGAGCAGACGCAGGGATTGAGTGGCAAGCATGCCGAAGATATGATGCGGCGCATCTGCAGAGCTGAGCCGGCGCTGGCTGATCCGACATTGGCGGAGCTGGCGCGAGGGCAGAACTCGGCGTTATGCCAGGATGTTCCTGAGACGCCGACGAAGACAAAGCCGGGGCGAAGGCCGACAACGACTCCGCCGGCGAATAACCATGGGCAGTCTTCTCCACCAAAGGCGCTAGGCTCGAAGAAGTAGCTATTGTGCGGTCTGGACGCGGATGGAGACGAGATTGCGGACCCAGCGTGCTGGGCGCTTTTCGCCGGTGGTGACGAGCTGGAACTGTCCGTTGTCGCCGAGGGGCTTGTCATTCATAGAATCGGCGACGATGGTTATGCCATCGTGGACGTCGGGGCTGACTTCTCCGATGGAGTAGACGACCTGATAGCCGTCGGAGCCTTCTGCGACCAAGTAGAGCCGAAAGTCTTTGCCACGCGGCTTTTCGGGAACTCCGAGACGGGGCAGCAGGAGGGCGAGGGGTACGCCGGAGTAGCTTTGATCGGCTTTGGCGTGTTCGTTGAAAAGCTTGATGGTGGTGTGAGGGAGGGCCGCGAGCTCGGCGGCTGTCAGCTCGATTGATCTGTCGCCAAAGGTGAGCTTGAGAGGGCCGGTCGCGACGGTGCCGTGGTGTATCTCCATGGGCGGCGCGGGCTTCTGGGTCAGGGGCTGCTGAGCGATTCCCGCAGTGGAGAAGAGGCCCGCCGCGATTGCCAGCAAGATGGCGTGGGTTCTGAGGTGGCCGCGGTGGAATGTGACGCACATGATGAGTTCCTCCGAGGTTCATCGTATACTGGCCCTATGTCGATCGTGCGCAACATCGCGGGTATTGCCAAGGGCATGAGCATCACCTTCAAGGAGATGCTGGAGCCGACGCAGGTGGAGAACTATCCGGATGGGCCGGGGCCGCTGCGGGGAGCGAAGTTTGAGCAGCGCTTTCGTGGGGCGCACGAGTTGCAGCGCGATGAGAATGGGCTGGAGAAGTGCGTAGCGTGCTTTCTGTGCGCGGCGGCGTGTCCTTCGAACTGCATCTTTATTGAGGCGGCGGATAACACGAAGGAAGTTCGCATCTCGTCGAGCGAGCGATATGCGAAGACTTATAACATTGACTACAACCGATGTATCTTCTGCGGCTATTGTGTTGAGGCATGCCCTACGGATGCTATTACGCATGGGCATGGTTTTGAGCTGGCGTCACTAAACGCGACGAACCTGGTGATGCGCAAGGAAGATATGTTGGTGCCGGTGGCTGCGCTGCAGGGGAAGTAGGCGATCTCTGTCCGATCGTTCCTTTATCTCAATCCTCATTGGGACTGCATAGCGGCAATTTGAAGCTGATCCATCTTTCGATAAATCCAAAAGACGAT
>Ga0206922_1013_pt2 | contig 58524 bp, 47 predicted proteins | sample Alteio_BWOrgHeat_63_FD_152976 | JGI IMG/M metagenome (GOLD analysis project Ga0206922, IMG submission 152976) | Enriched cells from forest soil in Barre Woods Harvard Forest LTER site, Petersham, Massachusetts, United States -... | ecosystem: Environmental > Terrestrial > Soil > Temperate forest >... | reverse complement strand
GTTGAGCGACACGCGATCACCTTTCGCGGACAGGAGGCGCATTCGGGATCGACGCCGATGCGAGCACGCCACGACGCACTGGCCGCGGCGGCGAAACTCGCGCTGGAAATTCGGCCGATAGCGATGCGACATCTGGACGCAGTGTGCACGATGGGAAGTGTCAAGACCTTCCCGGGAATTGTGACTGCGGTCGTCGGCCGCTGTGAGGCAACGCTGGACCAGCGCGACCTGGACGCCTGTGTACTCGCGTCGATGTATCGCGAGGCGCAGGAAAAAAGCGTGCAGTTCGCCAGTGAAGAAGGCTGTACAGTTGAGTGGTCGCGCATATGGAATATTGCGCCAGAGCCGTTTCATCCCGAACTGATTCAATTATGTGAAGAGGCGATCCGAGAGACGGTAGGGCGGTCGCATCGAATGCCGTCCGGCCCATTGCATGATGCAGCAGAGGTCTCGCGTACCGGTATACCCACGGCGATGATGTTTGTGCAATCGCTCAAAGGCATCAGTCACAACAAGATTGAAGACACGCGAGAGGATCATCTGGAATTGGCAATAACTGCTTTTGACAAGCTGGCATCGAAGACAATCAACTGGATAAACGCAAAAGGGAAAAGCGCGCCCGAGGAGGAGTTATGAGTGCTGCAGAATCGCTGGCCGTCGCGACGGTCTCTCATTGGATCGACGGTAGGGCTATCTCCGGAAACTCGGACCGCAAGGGAACGATTTCGAACCCTGCGACTGGCGAAGTGATTGCGGAGGTCAATTTCGCCTCGAGAGCCGATGTGGACACTGCTGTTGCGTCTGCCAAGGCGGCTGCACTTGACTGGCGCGCCACTCCTTTGTCTCGCCGCGCCGAGGTGATGTTTCGGCTGCGCAACCTGATTGTCGAGCATCGCGAGCGTTTGGCGCGCATTATCAGTCTCGAAAATGGTAAGACGATCGCGGATGCTCTCGGCGAGGTCGCGCGCGGACTCGATAATGTCGAGTTCGCCTGCGGAGTTCCTCAAATGCTCAAGGGTGGGTATTCGGAGCAAGTAAGCCGCGGCGTGGACGTGTACCAGATTCGCCAGCCGCTAGGCGTCGTCGCGGGCATCACTCCATTCAACTTCCCTGCGATGGTCCCTCTTTGGATGCTTACCAATGCGATCGCGTGCGGCAATGCCTTCATCCTGAAACCCTCCGAAAAAGTCCCATCAGCCAGCGTCCTTCTTGCGGAACTCGCGAGAGAGGCCGGCGTTCCCGATGGCGTGTTGAACCTTGTGCAGGGTGATAAAGTCGCCGTCGAAAGACTGCTCGAACATCCGGATATCAAGGCGATCAGCTTTGTTGGGTCCACGCCGGTGGCGCGGTACATCTACGAAACTGCGACACGTAACGGCAAGCGCGTTCAGGCTCTCGGTGGCGCAAAGAATCACATGGTGGTGCTCCCTGACGCTGATATCGCGATGGCTGCGGATGCCGCTGTCTCGGCAGGATATGGCGCAGCAGGAGAACGTTGCATGGCGATCTCCGTGGTGGTCGCGGTGGGCAATGTTGCAGATCCGCTGATCAACGCGATACGTGAACGCGTAGCTCGCATCAAGGTTGGGCCCGGATCCGATGCCGTCAGCGAGATGGGACCTCTAATCACGCGCCAACATCGCGACCGGGTAGCATCTTATCTTGACAGGGCAATTGAAGAAGGTGCCACGCTTCCTATTGACGGACGACAGAACCCCGTAACCAATGGAGTGGGCTACTTTCTGGGGCCATCGCTCATCGATCATGCCAGTCCGGGCATGCGTTGCTATGATGACGAAATCTTCGGACCGGTGCTGAGTGTGGTCCGAGTAGACAGCTACGCCGACGCTGTGCGGCTGGTCAACGACAACCCATACGGAAACGGCACCGCCATCTTTACGCAGAACGGCGGTGCGGCGCGGCAATTTCAGTTCGATGCTGAGGTTGGAATGGTCGGCATCAATGTACCGATCCCCGTGCCGGTTTCCTACTATAGCTTCGGCGGCTGGAAGTCTTCCCTGTTTGGCGATCTTCACATGTATGGACCAGAGGGCCTGCAGTTCTACACACGCGCGAAGGTAGTGAGCAGTCGCTGGCCTGATCCCGGCGCGAGCAAGGTCGACCTAGGTTTCCCGCAGGTTCGTTAAGCAATTGCCAAAATCGAGTTGAACATAGTGATCCGCAAAGAAGGCCGTGCTAAGCGCCTGCATTTGCTGGCGTTAACGAAACACTGCCTTTTGAGAACACAAACCTGTAGACTAGATACAGGAAGAATCACGGCCGATACAGCCGGAGCGCAAGGTAATGACCTGCGATATTCATCGATCTTAATAACGAAAACAGCCTGTCGATGCGACTTCCGCCTTGGTTTCATGCATCTAAAGGTATAGGCAGGCCCGTTACCTAAATACTATTGCTGTCAGTTTTCGTTCGCGTATTGACGCATCCAAATCTTCAAGGGTTCCTTGCGAAGGAGAGTTCATGCATTTCTTTCGATTGCGATTGCTGGCTGCTCTTCTCGTGGGAATCACTCTGATTTCGGTGGCATCGACGTACTTTGACGTGCTTGCCCACAAACATACTCTGCAAAGCGATATGGAGCGAAGGACGCAGTGGTATGGGGCCGGTCTGCAGCCACAGATTGAGCAACAACTGACGCTGGGACCGGTCGAGGCTCTTCCGGAGTTTCTGCGCCGCTTGCGCCAGTATCCCGATCAGCCCAGCCTCGCCGTTTACAACACCCAAGGACAGCCACTGGCTGTGACGGGCGAGGTCTTTCCGCTCAATTCGCTTCCACCCAACTTTCTTAAGCGTCCCCTTACGGCAGGCAAGGAGGTAGGCGCGTTTATCAAGGTTAAGCAGGATCGCAATCTGCCAGCGCATAAAACAGCCAGCGACAGTGCGCCGAAAACCGACACGTCATCTGATTTGAACAACCCGTCACGCTCCTCAGGATCCGCAATTCGGCTCTGGTATGCGTATGCGATACCCCTGCATGATGGACAGGTTACGGTGGGCGCGCTCGTGATGTTGTCCGATGCCGAATATATCCGCCAGGATGGTGTGCAGGTCTGGCGAAGAAGCTTCTTGCGCATCGTAGCCATGGTGATTCTCGTAGTTGTGGTCACGATGCTTATGGTGCGCTGGTTCCTGCTGCAGCCGGTTACGCGTGCCGCAGAGTGGCTTCGCCGGCTTCGCCAGGGAAATGCGGAAATCGGAGAAGGGGCGAAGGAGTTCGGCTACTTGGTCCCCCTCGCGAATGAGGTTACTTCCCTGGCTGAGAACCTCGCCCGGGCGCGCGCCGCGGCTGAGTCGGAGGCACGGCTTCGTGACGCGGCTGAGCATGTGTGGACCGCCGATCGGCTGGGAGTGCACGTGCGAGAACGTCTCGGCGGCGGCAAGCTCTTTGTGGTCTCAAATCGCGAGCCTTACATGCATGTGCGACGCGGAGGCGATGTCGAGTGCGTAGTGCCCCCAAGCGGCCTTGTGACAGCGCTCGAGCCTGTTCTGCAGGCCTGCGACGGCACATGGATCGCGCATGGAAGCGGCAGCGAAGACGCTGCGTTTGTAGATGCGAACGACAAACTGCGTGTACCTCCCGATGAGCCTCGCTATACGCTTCGGCGAGTATGGCTGAGCGAAGAAGAGGTTGCAGGCCACTACAACGGCTTCTCAAACGAAGGGCTGTGGCCCCTTTGTCATATTGCGCATACCCGCCCATTGTTTCGCTCAAGCGACTGGGAATACTACCAGCGCGTGAACGAAAAGTTCGCGCAGGTGCTAATTGAGGAGATGCGCGAGGTTGAGCACCCGGTTGTGTTTGTGCAGGACTATCACTTCGCGCTGCTTCCGCGGCTTATCAAGAATGCGAGACCGGATTCCAGAGTTGCTATCTTCTGGCATGTTCCATGGCCGAATGCAGAGACCTTCGGTATTTGTCCGTGGCAAGCAGAGTTGGTCGATGGCGTGCTCGGCGCAGATGTGATTGGCTTCCATACTCAGTCACATTGCAACAATTTTCTTGAGACCGTTGACCGGGTCCTGGAGGCACGTACGGATTGGGAACACTTCAGCATTCGTCGCAACGGGCACCTCTCTGCTGTGCGACCTTTCCCTATCAGCGTTGCATGGGATGAACACCCTGCCGATGAGGGGGGCTATAGGGGCGAGAGGCCCGGTGCAATCGGCAGACCTGCAATTGTGAAAGGAACATTGTTTGAAGAGACGGAAGAGTTCAGCGCGGTGGAGGGCGGCGATGGCAAGTTACATCGTGAACTCGGCATCGAGGGAAAACAGCTCCTACTCGGCGTCGATCGAATGGACTATACCAAGGGGATTGTAGAGCGCCTGCTTGCCGTCGAATATCTCCTCGAAGAACATCCCTGGTACCTTGAAAAGATCGTCTTCGCGCAGATCGCCGCGCCAAGTCGCAGTACGATTCCAAGCTACATCGCGTTGCGCACGCAAGTTCAGGAAGCCGTGGAGCGCATCAATCGCCGGTTCCAGACCTCCGGCTGGAAGCCGGTGATTCTTATTGAACGCCAGTGCAGTCACGAAGAGGTAAACCGTTTTTACCGCGCAGCCAATATATGCATGGTCACATCGCTGCATGACGGCATGAATCTGGTTGCCAAAGAGTATTTGGCAGCGCGAAAAGATGGCGATGGAGTGCTTATTCTTAGCCGCTTTACCGGGGCTGCTCAGGAGTTAAGAGATGCCCTGCTGGTCAATCCCTACGACGTGGTGCAGGTGGGTGAGGCGATTCGTACGGGCCTCGAGATGAGCCTCGGCGAACGCCGTCTGCGAATGGAGCGCATGCGTCACCAGGTGAAGGAGCACAATGTATATCGCTGGGCGGCAAATGTGCTCACGGATCTTTGTGCTGTCCGCCTGGAAGACGAGATCCTAGCTTACGACGCACATCAGCCTCGACGCAAGCTGGCTTGATCCGGCAATACACAGGAGAGAAACAGCGTATGACGGCATCGACTGAGTCTCTCCCCGTTGCGACGGACTTCGCTGTGCCGCTCGCGGTCTCGACAAAGCTGGCTGATTTCTTCAAATGTGTGGCTGCCGCGCCACAGTCTGCGCTTCTCCTGGACTTTGACGGAACGCTGGCGCCGTTTCGTATTGATCCCGCCAGCGTCCGACCTTGGGCAGGCGTGCCTGCGCTGCTTGAGGCAATTCAGGTATCGGGGCGCACGCGGCTCGCGATTGTCACTGGCCGGCCTGCTGCGACAGTTGCATTGCAGCTTGGTACCCACTGGCATCCCGAGATCTGGGGGCTGCACGGGGCAGAGCGACTATTTCCGAATGGACGGATCGAGCGAGAGGATCTGCCAGCTGAAGACCGTGAGGCTCTGCGAGAGGCGCTCTATGCGGTCAACAAGGCCGTAGCTACCCTGAGTCCACCGCTCCGGATTGAACAGAAGCCGAACGCGGTCGCAGTGCACTGGCGAGGACAGACCACAACGGTCGCTGAAGCTGCAAGGCAGATGATTCTCAAAGTGTTGTACCCCTTTCTAGAAATCAGAGGAATGACCCTGCTACAGTTCGATGGCGGAGTAGAACTTCGCACTGGCAGCAACAAAGGGGATGCTGTTCGGGTTATGTTAAATGAGTTGCGGCCGGATGCGCCGGTCGCCTATCTTGGAGATGACATAACTGACGAAGACGCGTTTCAGGCACTGTCCGGACGGGGGCTGGCAGTTCTCATACGGCGCGAATGGCGGTCAGGAGCTGCCCATTTGTGGCTGCGCCCGCCGGTACAACTGCGCGAGTTTTTAAAAGCGTGGGTTCGAGCCGTTGTAAGTTGACGGAAATTGTTCCAGAAACGTCTTTCTCCACAGGCCGGAAGCGCACGATAGTACGAACGGCGTCAGAATAGTCTTGTCTACCGGGCGGGGGCATGTTTTGGCGACGAATCTGAAAGCACTAAGTAAGGAAATGGAGATTAGTCACCAAACTTTACGGAATGGCCATCGCGAGACCAGGTGCGCCACCACCTACATCTCGCAGGCGTGGGAGACCCTGACGCGGTCGATGAATGAGTGCGCCTCTCTCACCGACGTAAAGGTAATGACGCACCCGGTGATGTATCTGCCGGCCGGATTCGCCGTTCCGGAGAAGGTGGGCGAATTACAGCACTCCTGTTATGTGCAGGTGCGTTCGCTGCCTCGCGTGATTCAAAAGATTGGCGATGTAAAACCGAAGGATCTACCCGCTCCCGGGCTGCTGTATCTGCCCAACCCGTATGTCGTGCCCGGCGGCCGATTTAATGAAATGTATGGCTGGGACAGTTACTTTATCGTCCTTGGTCTGTTACGCAGCGGCAGGTCCGAGATGGCGCGCGGCATGGTGGATAACTTCCTCTTTGAGGTCGAGCATTACGGCACGGTGCTCAACGCCAACCGCACTTACTACCTCACGCGATCGCAACCACCCTTTCTAACCTCAATGATTCGCGCCGTATGCGAAGAGAACGACAGCTTTCTGGATAGCGAGACAGCGCTTCCCTGGCTGGATGACGCATACGAGCTGGCCTGCAAGTATCATGAAACCTGGACACATCCACACCATCTCGCCGGAAATACAGGACTCGCACGCTACTACGACCTTGACGGTGGCCCAGTACCGGAGCTGGCTGACGACAGCCGGTATTTCTATGACGTGATCGAATGGCTGCTGGCCAATCCAGACAAAGATCCCGGTTATCTGGTGGGCAATAGCTCAAACGGATCTCCCGCCAATCACTCGACGCATCCGGAACTGGACTGTGATCCGAAAACCGGCTCGATGCGAGAAGCCGCGTGCGTGAAGGGTCATCGCCTGACAAGCGACTTCTATCTCGGCGATCGCGCAATGCGAGAGTCGGGCTTCGACTCCTGCTTCCGCTTTGGACCCTTCTGCGGATCGACCCACCACTACGCACCCGTTTGCCTGAACAGCCTGCTCTTCCGGTACGAACAGGACATGGCGCAGTTTGCTGACATACTCGGTAGGCGAGACGAGGCCGAGCAGTGGAATACTCGCGCAGATCAACGTGCCGACGCCGTGCATCGCTATCTGTGGCGAAGAGAAGATGGCATCTTTCACGACTATGACTTTATGAAAGGCCGGCCTTCCCGCTATGCCTATCTTTCGGCGTACTACCCGCTTTGGGCTGGGGTGGCAACACAGGAGCAGGCGGAGCACATGCGGAACAAACTGCACCTCTTTGAGCGGTCGGGCGGCCTCTCGATGAGCACGACTGCGAGCGGAATGCAGTGGGACGAGCCCTATGGATGGGCACCCTCGCACCTGATGGTCGTGGAAGGTTTGCTTCGCTACGGTTATGACGAGGACGCCATGCGAATCGCACGGACCTTTGTTGAGACCATCGACTCCAATTTCGCCGTAGATGAAACGGTAAGAGAGAAGTATGACGTGATTCGGGGCGATGCCGAAGTACATGTCACGGCGGGCTACAAAGAGAATGTGATCGGATTCGGATGGACAAACGGCGTCTATTTGAAAATGCGAGAATTGCTCACGACCGTGGCCTAAAGTTGTTAAATCCTGTTTACAACTCATAGTCGTCCCAGATACATTGATCCCGCTCGCTTTCCACCAAATAAAGCGATTTAGGAGTCGGGACCATGAAGGCATGGGCGGTGGTTCGCATAGTGGGGATGATCGGGGTATTTACAAGCTTAGGATTGGTTTTGTACTCCGCTGCACAAGCTCAGGAAGCTGCTCCTCAGGCTGAGGCCAAACCTGTGGCGGATGTATCCAAACTGCCCTATATGAATCCCAGCCTGCCGCCGGAGCGGCGGGCTGCCGACCTCGTCAAGCGCATGACCCTCGACCAGAAAGCATCGCAGTTGGTAAATCAGGCGCGAGCGGTTCCGTCGCTTAACGTTCCGGCATATGACTGGTGGAGCGAGAGCCTGCATGGCGTTGCCGTCAATGGCACAACCGAGTTTCCCGAGCCGATCGGCCTGGCAGCTACCTTCGATCCGGATGCGATTCACGCCATGGCCATTGCGATCAGCACTGAAGGGCGCATCAAGCATGTACAGGCCGTGCGGGCGGGTCACAGCAACATTTTCGAAGGTCTCGACTTCTGGGCGCCCAACATCAATATCTTCAGAGATCCGCGTTGGGGTCGCGGACAGGAGACCTACGGCGAAGACCCGTTTCTGACAGGACGAATAGCCGTCGCCTTCGTCACCGGGATGCAGGGCAATGATCCGAAATACTACAAGGTGATTTCAACGCCGAAGCACTACGCTGTTCATAGCGGGCCGGAGCCGACGCGCCACTTTGCCGACGTGGATGTGAGCAAACATGATGAGATGGATACTTATCTGCCCGCCTTTCGTGCCGCGGTAACCGAGGGCAAAGCTGGATCCGTAATGTGCTCCTACAATTCAATCAACGGGCAGCCAGGCTGCGCGAACGAGTTCCTGCTGATCGACCAGCTACGCAACAAATGGGGTTTCAAGGGGTACGTGGTCTCCGATTGCGGCGCGGTAATCGATATCTTCAATGGCCATCACTTCAGGCCAACGCAGGCGCAGGCCTCGGCGATCTCTCTACAACGTGGAATGGACAACGAGTGCGCCGACTTCTTTGCCAAGGTCACAGACGATCACGACTACAAGCCATATGTTGACGCGGTCAAGCAGGGTTACCTGAAAGAGAGCGAAATCGATACCGCGCTGGTGCGCCTGTTCACAGCGCGAATGAAGCTTGGAATGTTCGATCCGCCGGAGATGGTCCCCTACTCAAAGATCGACGAAAAGGAGCTGGACAGCGCTGAACACCGCTCCCTTGCCCGCAAGCTGGCGAATGAGTCGATGGTGCTGCTCAAGAACGACGGCGTGTTGCCGCTGAAAGCCGGGGTCAAAAAGATAGCAGTCGTCGGACCGCTCGCCGATCAGACACGCGTCCTGCTTGGAAACTACAATGGCGTTCCGACGCACACGGTAAGCGTGCTCGAGGGATTAAAGGCTGAATTTCCGTCGGCCGAGATCAAATTTGTGCCGGGTACGCAGTTCCTGCGCAATGATGGCAAGCCAGTGCCGAGCGATCTACTCACCACGCCCGCCGGCAAGCCGGGACTGAAAGCAGAGTACGACGAGAGTCAGGGACTAGGGTTGAACATGGTTCCCCCGAAGCCCATTACGACACGGGTGGAAACCTCGCTCGACATGACCGAGGCGAATTTGCCCACCGAAGTACAAGGCAAAAATAATCTTTTTGTTCAGTGGTCGGGCTTCCTGACGCCGCAACAGAGCGGCGACTATCAGATAGGCATGTTGGCGGATGGGTTTGCGCAGCTGATGGTGGACGGGAAGCAGGTTGCGCTCGAATACATGACCAATGGTGCTGAGGCCAAGATGGGCAGGGTGCATCTGGAAAAGGGCCAGAAGGTTTCCCTGCACATCCTCTATGGCCTTATGGGCACGGCAAAGCCGCGGGCACAACTGATCTGGGCGCCGCTGGACATGACGCCTTCGCCGGATGCGGTCGCCGCTGCGCGCGATGCCGATCTGGTAGTGGCAGTGGTGGGTATCACGAGCCAGCTTGAAGGTGAAGAGATGCCGGTCAGCGAAGAAGGCTTCCTCGGGGGCGACCGCACCAGCCTCGATCTGCCAAAACCCGAGCAGGCTCTTCTGGAATCTGTCGCCGGCGCCGGCAAACCGCTGGTAGTAGTGCTTATGAACGGCAGCGCACTCGGCGTCAACTGGGCTAAGGAACATGCGAATGCCATCCTCGACGCATGGTACTCAGGCGAAGAGGGCGGAGCGGCCGTGGCGGAAACGCTGAGCGGAAAGAACAACCCCGGAGGCCGGTTACCTGTGACCTTCTACACCGACGTAAGTCAGCTGCCCAACTTCGAAGACTATTCCATGCATGGACGAACTTATCGCTACTTTGAAGGCAAACCGCTTTTCTCATTCGGTTATGGCCTGAGTTATACCACTTTTAAATACAGCGGCTTGACTCTGCCTGACGCCCCAATAGCAGCAGGAAAGCCGGTAACTGCGCGAGTTATTATAGCCAACAGTGGCTCCGTCGCTGGAGACGAAGTCGTCCAGCTTTATCTGAAGTTCCCGGACGTGAAGGGTGCGCCACTCAAGGCTCTTCGTGGCTTCAGGCGCGTGCATCTCGAAGCCGGGGCGAGCGAAACTCTTCAATTTGAGCTAAAGGCTCGCGATCTCGGCATGGTGACTGAAGCAGGTGATCCGATCATCGCGGCGGGCAAATATACGGTATCGGTAGGCGGCGGTCAACCGGACACGGACGCTGCCACCGTGAGTGGTAACTTTACAATCAATGGCACAACAAAACTTCCCGAGTAATCGTCAGTCTTTCTCTTTAACCTTGATCACAAAGTAGGTCAGAGTCGTGCCCTGCGGAATGAGTAACTGATGCGGAGTATTAGCGGGAATATGCACGACATCTCCTTTAGCGAGGTTCGTGGCATTCCCGTGCAGAACGGAGGTCCCGTGCATTTCGCCGGGTCCGGCAGGGGACGCGTTCTCAAGCTCTCCACCGGAGCGAAGGGTTGCCGATCCTTCAATGATGACAAAGATATCAGCGAACTTCTCATGGAGCTCGCCGGCGCCATCTTTCGTTCTGACACTCAGCATGGTGTAGTCGACGCCATACTTCTGCAGCGTGTCCGCGGCGGCCCCATTTCCCGCGGCCGCCTTTTCCTTCAACGGTGCGGCACGCTCGATGAGCGCGGCGGGAGTGTAGTGGTCCGCTTGCTGCGCATGTGCCGCGCTGATCGTGTAAAGAGCACAAAGGCCCATCGTTATCTTCAACTTCCTGTTTCCTCTATGCATCAACGCCTCCCATCTATTAATTGCGAGAACAATAAGATTTGCCTCTGGAGGATGTCAACCTGCAGTCCAGCGATCAGATATGCCTGAGTTAAAGACAAGCATGATGCCGCCAGGCCTGCGAAAGCGATGGCTATTCCTTCTGCCATCGGTCTTCATCACCTATAGCCTTGCCTATCTCGATCGCGCCAATTACGGATTCGGAGCAGCAGCCGGGCTTGCGAAAACATTGCGCATCACGGATTCCCAATCAGCTCTGCTCGGTGCCCTCTTTTTCCTCGGCTACTTTTTCTTCCAGATTCCCGGCGCCGCATATGCCCGGCGGAAGAGCGCGAGGTTTCTTGTATTTTGGGCACTGGTCGGCTGGGGCACCATGGCCTCGCTGACCGGCGTGATCAGCAACTTTTCGTTGCTCGCCGTCGATCGCCTACTGCTCGGTGCGGCGGAGAGCTTCATCCTTCCCGCGATGTTGATTCTACTCACCAACTGGTTCACATCAGCGGAGCGGTCACGCACCAACACACTCCTCATTCTCGGCAATCCCATCACCATGTTATGGATGTCGCTCGCCACCGGCTATCTCATCCGAGCCGTGGGATGGCGCATGACGTTCATCCTCGAAGGCCTTCCTTCCGTGCTGTGGGGTATCGTCTGGCTCTTCATCATTCGCGATCATCCACATGAAGTGAGCTGGATGGATGCTGAGAGCACCAAGTATCTTGGCCAACAACTTCAGCACGAACAATTGCAACTACCGAAAGTGGCGGGGCTCAAGGCAGCTTTGCGACAGCCCGGAGTCATCCTGCTCACCGTACAGTACTTCTTCTGGAGCCTCACCGTTTACGGCTTTGTCCTGTGGCTGCCTTCCGTGGTCCAATCGAGTGCGGCGCAAGGCATCGCGATGACCGGTGTCATCAGCGCAGCGCCGTACCTGATCGCGATCGTTGTCATGCTCGTTGTCTCTCATTACTCCGACAAGAGCCGCAAGCGCAAGCAGTTCATCTGGCCGTTTCTGATGATCTCTTCTGCTGCGCTGATCGGTTATTGCCTTACTGCAGGTTACGGTTTCTGGTGGGGATTTGGATTCTTGATTGTCGCCGGAGCCGCAATGTACGCACCCTACGGCCCGTTCTTTGCTGTCATGCCGGAGATACTGCCACGCAATGTCTCCGGTGAGGTGACGGCTTTGGTGAATAGCTCCGGCGCGCTCGGAGGATTTGCCGGCACGTGGCTGGTCGGCCTTTTGAAAGCGTTGACTGGCAGCTCAATCTCAGGATTTCTGCTGATGGCCTCGTCTCTGACAGTAGCAAGCATCATGCTGATGTACATTCCCGGCGCGCCCAGCCGGTCTGCGAAAGTCCTCACGCAGCTCGCCGCAGAAGACTAGCAAGTTCGCCCTTCCAATCGCGACGGTGGTCTAAACTTGTGTGGGGAGAGCTTCCATTCATCCAATAACAGCCATTTCTGTGCTCGAGACTGACGGCCTTGAATTGGCATCTGTCGTCACCCACGCAGCGGGCCCGCAAGGCCAGCTTCCCATCACTCCCGAGATGCTCTTGAATCAGCCTTCAGGCAATCTCTTCGGGCTGAGCATGAATGCCGGCATGGGATGGGATCCCGCTCGCACGCTCGGGCCTGAAGTGCTGATCCTGAGCACGCATGGCGGAGTTCGTGCACCGGACGGCACTCCCATAGCTCTCGGCTTTCATACCGGACATTGGGAAGTCGGACTGCTGGTTGCCGAAGCCGCGCGGGAGCTAGCCACGCTGGACGCTGTTCCGTTCGCGGGCGCCTGCACTGATCCCTGCGATGGCCGCACACAAGGCACTACGGGAATGCTAGACTCCCTTCCCTTTCGCAACGATGCGGCAATTGTGCTGCGCAGACTGATGCGCTCGCTCCCTACGCGAGCCGGCGTGCTCGGCATTGCCACCTGCGATAAGGGATTGCCGGCAATGATGATGGCCCTGGCGTCGGCGGGTCAAATCCCGACGGTCCTGGTCCCCGGCGGAGTAACCCTCCTACCAGAGAACGGTGAAGACGCCGGCAAAGTACAGACCATCGGCGCTCGCTTTGCTCAACATCAGATCACGCTCGAATACGCCGCAGAAATCGGCTGCCGTGCCTGCGCAACTCCCGGTGGAGGCTGCCAGTTCCTTGGCACAGCAGCTACATCTCAGGTGATTGCAGAGGCATTGGGAATGGCCTTGCCGCATAGCGCGCTCGGGCCATCCGGCCAGCCGATCTGGCTCGATGCCGCCCGCCGCTCAGGGCGCGCCGTGCTACGGCTGCGTCAACTCGGGCTTGGTACCTCCGACATACTGACGGATGCCTCGATACACAATGCGATGGCCGTGCATGCCGCTTTTGGTGGATCAACAAACCTGCTGCTTCATCTACCCGCAATTGCCCACGCCGCAAAGCTTCGCAGACCCGTCGCGGCGGATTGGGCGCACGTAAATCGTCAGGTTCCTCGCCTGGTCGACGCGCTGCCAAATGGTCCGAACAACTACGCGACTGTACAGGTCTTCTTGGCCGGCGGAACGCCAGAAGTGATGCTTCATCTGCGCCGCGCCGGCCTGCTCGACACCAACGCCAAAACCGCGACGGGAGGGACCGTCAACGACAACCTCGACTGGTGGCAGCAGAGCGAGCGTCGTCACAGATTACGAAAGCGCCTTCTGGACCTGGACGGCATCGACCCCGACGACGTGGTGATGTCTCCCGATCAGGCCCTTTCGCGAGGGCTCACATCCACCGTCTGCTTTCCCATAGGAAATCTGGCGCCCGAAGGCTCAGTGATTAAGAGCACATCAATCGATCCATCGATGATGGCTGAAAACAAGATCTATAGACACACCGGTCCGGCAAAGGTCTTCGTTACCGAAGCAGCGGCAATCCACGCGATCAAAACGGGAGCGATCGCTGCAGGCGATGTGCTGGTATTGACCTGCAGCGGACCGGCAGGTGCGGGCATGCAGGAGATTTATCAGATCACTTCAGCTCTCAAAGCGCTCCCCTTCGGAAAATATGTTTCGATTCTGACTGACGCGCGATTCAGCGGAGTCTCGACAGGAGCATGCATTGGTCATATCTCACCCGAAGCTCTTGCGGGCGGAGCGTTAGGTAAACTGCGCGATGGAGATCAGATCGAGATTATGATCGATCAGGCAAATCTCGTTGGCTCGGTGAATTTTATCGGTACATCGGGAGAGAGATTGAAGGCTGAAGATGCCGCACATGAGCTGGCTGCACGCGGCCCGCGAGACGATTTGCGACCTCACCCTGAGTTACCCGATGACACGAGACTATGGGCAGCATTAGTGCAGGCCAGCGGCGGAGTCTGGGGTGGCTGTGTCTATGATGTAGATGCCATCATTTCGGCACTCGACAAGGCCGGCATAGCAGACTTGCCAAACGGATCGCTGATACAAAAGACCACTGTTGGGAAAGGACCTTCACGTTGATCTTATACCGGACGAAACTCGGACTCGTTGTGGAGCGAGATGGCAAGTACTACGGAGTGAAGGATACTTTGGATACACTTCTGGCACGCAGGGACCTGAGCGGGTTTCTTGCTTCGACATCTGTAGGTGAGTCAGTCAACGCGCCTGCATCTGAATTGCTGCTGGCGCCGATCGAGAATCAGGAGGTCTGGGCCTCAGGTGTAACTTACTATCGCAGCCGCAGCGCGAGAATGGAAGAGTCGAAGGAAGCCGGAGGTGGAGATTTCTATGATCGCGTCTACTCTGCTGAGCGCCCCGAGTTGTTCTTCAAAGCTGTCGCACACAAGGTTGCGGGCCCCAATGCCGACGTCAGAATTCGTCGTGACGCCAAGTGGTCGGTACCGGAGCCGGAGCTGACGTTGCTCATTAATCCACATGGAGAGATCGTCGGGTATACGATCGGCAATGACATGAGCTCCCGCGATATAGAGGGCACCAATCCGCTGTATCTACCGCAGGCGAAGGTTTACGACCAAAGTTGCGCCCTGGGCCCCGGCATCCTTATTCGCAGCGAGGCCATGCCGTCAGATACACGCATCGGGATGGAGATTCAACGCAAAGATCGAATAGAGTTCTCCGCATCCATCGCGCTCTCCGAAATGAAACGTGATCCTCGTGTTCTCGCCGAGTATCTATATCGCGATCAGAGTTTTCCCTATGGAACGTTCCTCCTCACCGGCACGGGCATCGTTCCGCCTGACACATTCACCCTGCAAAGCGGAGATCGAATCAGCATCTCGATCGATCAAATAGGCACGCTCGTAAATCGGGTAGCGTAAGCAACAACGACGGCAATTTCATAAACTTCGGAAGGACAGGGATGGAAGCCGCAAAAATATTAATCGACGGACAATGGCGTGATGCCGATGCAGAGTCCACCTTTCACGCCGAGAATCCCGCGACCGGTGAAAAGCTCGCAATAGCATTTCCAGTAAGCAAGTGGACCGACTGCGATCTTGCACTCGAAGCCGCGTCGAAAGCTGCGAAGGAGCTACGCAATCTATCGCATGAAGCTATCGCAACGTTCCTCGAAACTTATGCTGCGAATATCGAATCTGCCGCGGACGGCTTGGTGGCAGCTGCACGCGAAGAGACCGCGTTGCCAATCGCTCCTCGACTTAAAGACGTCGAACTGCCGCGGACAACTAACCAGTTGCGACAGGCAGCCGCGGCGGCTCGCGAAGAGTCATGGAAGCGAGCGACCCTTGACCTTGAACGAAACATTCGATCCTATTTCGCTCCAATAGGGCCGGTCGTTGTCTTCGGCCCTAATAACTTTCCCTTCGCATTTAACGGCATCAGCGGCGGAGATTTCGCAGCTGCGATCGCCGTAGGCAATCCCGTGATTGCCAAGGCACATCCGTTGCACCCCAACACCTCTCGCCTGCTCGCCGAACAAGCGCTCCGTGCCGTGCAGTCGACAGGATTCCCAACAGGCGCAGTGCAGATGCTCTATGCCGTGAGCAATGAAAATGGCCTCAAGCTCGTGAGCGATCCACGAGTCGGCGCAGTAGGATTCACGGGTAGCAAGGGCGCAGGCCTGCATCTTAAAAGAGCGGCAGAGGATGCTGGCAAACCAATTTATCTTGAGATGTCGAGCATCAACCCCGTGATCTTTTTGCCAGGCGCATTGGCAGATGAGCAGGAGCGCTTGGCGCGTGAGTTAGTTGATAGTTGTCTCGCAGGCGCAGGACAGTTCTGCACCAGCCCAAACCTGGTCGTGTTGTGGGAGGGACCGGCAACGGAAGTATTTCTTGCATTTGTTGCCAGGGCATTCGGAGAGCGCTCTTCGCATGCGCTGCTGTCCTCAACTGGACGCAAGCAGCTACACGCCGGAGTTACGGCGCTCATTGATGCTTCGGCAGAGTTGGTTACCGGCGGTAATCCCGTCGAAGGCGCTGCCGTGCGATACGAAAACACTCTGTTGCGAGCCTCCGCGAAGCAGTTTCTTGTCCGCCCTCATGAGTTGCAGCGCGAGGTCTTCGGCAACGTCACAATGGCTCTCACAGTAGCCAACCTTAGCGAGCTTGAGGCTGTACTGGATAAGCTGGAAGGCAATCTCACCGGAACAATCTATTCATCAAAGACCAGCGCAGACGACGAGATTTACAACGCGATTGAACCCCTGCTGCGGGAGAAAGTCGGGCGCTTGCTGAACGACAAGATGCCTACTGGAGTCGCGGTAAGTCCTGCAATGAATCATGGCGGCCCATACCCTGCCACATCGCATCCAGGATTTACTTCGGTCGGCATACCGGGCTCTCTCACCCGCTTCGCAATGTTGCAAAGTTATGACGGTGTGCGCGAAGATCGTTTGCCACCGATACTCCGAGACAAGATATCCAATCCCAATGCCTGGCGATCGATTGACGGCGCGTGGGTTAAAGGATGAAATTGACATTGCTGCGCGATGATGCGACTTAGAATTACTCGACCCATAACTAATCCGCCCAAACACTTCGGATCGCTAGTCAGTACGCTGATCCTTACTCTCACTGTCTTTGCGGCTAGCAGCTCCGTCTCGCAGGTACGCGCCCCGGGTAAAGCACAGGAACAAGCTCCTGCAAACGATTCAAATGCAGATTGGCAGATCTACGGTGGTCAAGCTGAGAATGATCACTATTCCTCACTCACGCAGATTAATCGCAAGAACGCCGATCATCTGAAACTCGCATGGACATTTGATACGCAAGAGAAGGGCGGCCTGCAGACCAGCCCGCTGATTGTGGGACACGCTCTCTTCGCCTTCACCCCATCGCTGAAAGTGATCTCGCTCGACGCTGCAACTGGTAAATTGCTGTGGACTTTCGACTCTGGCATCAAAGGAACCCAACCTTCCCGCGGGCTTGCGTATTGGCACGATACCAAAGAAGGTAGGTTGTTCGCCGGTGTTATGAACTATCTCTACGCGCTTGATCCTGCAACTGGCAAACCAATAACAAGCTTCGCAGAAGGTGGGCGAATCGACCTGCGCAAGCTACTTCGCGGCGATTACGAAAAGCAGTCGATAGCGCTGACAACACCCGGCATTATCTACAAAGATCTGATTATCGTCGGCGGGCGCAATCCTGAAACCCACCCTTCGCCGCCGGGGGATATTCGTGCATTCGACGTCAGGACAGGCGCATTGCGATGGGCCTTCCATACCATCCCGCATCCAGGCGAAGTAGGTTACGAAACCTGGCCCGTTGAGGCTTGGCGTAGGTCCGGCGCGGCGAATAACTGGGCGGGAATGGCGCTCGATACGAAGCGCGGCATTGTCTACGCACCGACCGGCTCATCTGTCTTCGATTTTTATGGGGCGGATCGTGTTGGAGACGATCTATACGCAAATTCGCTGCTTGCTCTCGATGCAGAGACCGGCAAGCGCATCTGGCATTTTCAAGACGTGCATCACGACGTCTGGGATCGCGACTTCCCTTCTCCGCCGACGCTCTTTTCATTCGTACGGGCCGGCAAGCAGATCGACGCCCTGGCTCAGACCACCAAGCAGGGCTATCTCTACTTATTTGATCGAGTAACCGGCAAGCCGCTTTTCCCGATCAAGGAATATCCCTATCCATTTAGTACAGTTCCTGACGAAGTTACCTCACCTACTCAGCCCAAACCCCTAGCACCGGAGCCATTCGCAAGGCAGGCGGTTACAGAGGATATGCTGACAACTCGGACTCCCGAGGCACATGAATTTGCGCTCAAACAATTCAAAACATTTCGTAGCGGTGGCCAATTTATTCCCTTCAGCGTCGATCAGCAGACAGTTGTATTCCCCGGATTCGACGGAGGCGCGGAATGGGGCGGCTCAGCGTTGGACAAACGCACGAACGTTCTCTACATAAACGCAAATGAGATGGCTTGGACCGGTGGACTGACTGCGACACAAACAAGCGGAACGCCGGGCGAACGCACTTACCATAACCTGTGCGCCGTGTGTCATGGAAGCAATAAAGAGGGCGCTCCGCCAGCATTCCCAGCACTTCTAGACATCAACAGGAGGCTCTCCGGTAGCGAGATCACCCTTGCCATTCGTCAAGGCAAAGGAAGGATGCCCGGGTTTCCAAACATCGATAACGCCGGGATGTTGTCACTTCTTGACTTTCTGAAGGCGAAGGACGCCAATAGCAAGCAAGAGATGAGCTCAACGACCCGCTCCAGTAATACCAATAACTCAGAGCAGCCCTCAGACAGTGACGAGATGAAGTATCAATTTACCGGCTACAAGAAATTTCTGGATCAGGACGGATATCCCGCAATCACCCCTCCGTGGGGAACATTGAGCGCTATCGATTTAAACACAGGCAAATACCTTTGGAAAATTCCGCTCGGCGAATATCCCGACCTTGCTGCCAAAGGTATAAAGAACACAGGGACAGAAAACTACGGCGGCTCCATCGTGACCGCAGGGGGCCTTATCTTCATTGGAGCTACCCTGTTCGACAATAAGTTCCGTGTCTTTGATAGCACTACCGGAAAGTTACTGTGGCAAACGACCCTTCCTTTTGCGGCGACAGCTACTCCCGCTACCTACATGATCGATGGCAAACAATATGTCGTAATTTCGGCAGGCGGCAAAGACCCAAGAACACCCTCGGGTGGAACGTACTCAGCTTTCGCTCTACCCTAAGTGTTTATCGCATCCGGGTTGACAGTCAAGATTGGCCGGTGCTATCAACTCTTCGTGCGCAAGCGTTTGCGCAGAGGTTTTCCGCGGCTCCAGACCCGACCACACAACAAGCTGATTTTAACTGGAGTCCGCAGCACCAGCCAAGGAGCGAAAGATGAAACACTCTTCCAAGTCCATCAATCGCCGTCAGGCAATTTCGCTGCTAGGCGGTGCGGCTGCAACTACGTTTGTGCCTGTTCGATCGGCAAACGAAAGCATGTCCGCGACTGGATATTTGTTTTCCGCGGGAGATGAGGCGTTCCTCGAGGATCTGCAACGGCGAGCCTGTCTCTTCTTCTGGGACCAGGGCAGCCCCACAACGGGACAGGTCCTCGATCGTGCACGCAATGATCTTCCCGTAGGAACACGCGATCCTCGCAAGATGGCCAGCATCGCTGCAACGGGATTTGGGCTGACGGCTCTTTGCATCGCAGACCGGCGCGGTTATCTGCCTCACTCTCAGATCGTCGAACGCGTACGAAACACCCTCGACTGGCACCTCAATCACTTCCAACATCAACATGGCTTCTATTATCACTTCACCGACATCGAGACTGGAGCGCCTTTCCCCGGAACGGAAGTATCTTCGATCGATACTTCCTTGTTGTTATGCGGCGTGCTCACTGCTCGCGCATACTTCAGCGACGCAAAAATTCATTCCATGGCTTCGCAAATCTATGAGCGTGTCGACTGGCCTTGGATGCAGAACGGCGCGCCTGCGTTTTCGATGGGATGGCATCCGAAAGAGGGCTTTCTCAACGCACGGTGGGAGCACTACTGCGAGCTGATGATGATCTATCTGTTGGCAATCGGTTCGCCGACTCATCCGGTACCACCAATCACATGGAAGGCCTTCAGCCGCCCCACGATCGAGTACGCCGGCTTCAAGTACGTTAGCGGTAACGACCCTATCTTTACGCATCAGTACTCGCAGGCGTGGTTTGACTTCCGAAACAAGCATGATCAATACGCGGACTATTTCGAGAACTCCATCAAGGCCATGCGCGCACATAAGGCATTTTGCCTGTCGATGCCAAAGTGGTACTCAGAGGATTACTGGGGCATCAGCGCCTCTGACTATGCGAAGGGCTACACTGCGTGGGGCGGGCCGCCATTGCAGGGTCCTGTCGATGGCACAGTTGTTCCGTGTGCCGCCGGCGGCTCGCTGGCATTCGTCCCCGCGGACTGCCTGCATGTTCTTCGCGCGATGCAGGCCAAGTGGGGCAAGCGGGCGTGGGGCCGCTATGGATTCGTGGACGCCTTTCATCCAGCAGCGGATTGGTATGACGCCGACGTGCTCGGTATCGACCAGGGCATCACTGTAATCATGGCGGAAAATCTGCGCAGCGGGCTGATCTGGGATACCTTTATGCGAAATCCCGAAGCTGCGGACGCGATGAAGAAGGCAGGATTCCTGACGGGAAAATTCCCTAATTGATTGCATGAGTATGCGATAGAATCTCTCAAACAATCCAATCACGAGAACAACACCCTCGATTTTCTGCTTACATATGCCCTGAGCACGCAAGCGGTCTCGTCCAGATACACGACTACTCAAAGCTCCTCCACAATTTCGACGATGACGAATCCTAAAGCATCTCACGTGAAGACCGCATCCAAGATCGTAAATACTGCCCCTTTCGCGAAGAAGACAATTGCGCTCAAGGAGCTCTCCGCATACCTGGGCCTGTCGCAGTCCACAGTCTCCCGTGTCATCAATGGAGCAGCCGCCGAACATCGCATCGCTGAGACTACGCAGCGCCGCGTGCTCGAAGCAGCTACAGCCTTTGGGTACGAAGCGAACATCATTGCGCGCAGCCTGCGACAAAAACGCACTTTCACCATCGGCGTGCTTGTGCCTGAGATCAGCGAAGGCTATTCAACAGCCGTGCTTGGCGGTATTGAGGACGGCTTGCTCAAAGAGGGACTCTTTTACTTTGTCGCAAGTCATCGTCATCACGAAGAGTTGCTGGAGGCCTATCCCCGCTTGTTGATCTCGCGCGCTGTAGACGGCATCATCGCCGTCGATACCAAGATCAGCGAGAACATTCCAGTTCCAGTCGTCGCAGTATCTGGTCACTGGCACAATCGCCATGCCATTAGCGTGGAGCTCGATCACCGCCAGGCTGCGCATCAGGCTCTTGAACATCTGCAGAAGCTAGGGCACCAACGGATCGCTTTCATCAAGGGGCAAGCTTTCAGCTCCGATACGAGCCGCCGCTGGAAAGCGATTCGCGAAGTGGCGGCAAAGTTGAACATTCCACTTTACCCTGAGCTGACCGTGCAACTACGCAGCCCCGAACCGGGGCCCGAGCCAGGCCATGAGGCTACGCAAGAGCTACTGAGCCGCAGAAGCGCCTTCTCAGCGATCTTCAGTTTCAACGATGCTTCGGCGATTGGAGCAATAACGGCGCTTCGTGAGGCAGGAATGCAGGTTCCACGCGATGTTTCTATCGTCGGCTTTGACGACGTGATCTACGCAGCGGCGAGTCATCCACCACTCACCACAGTTCGGCAGCCACTCAGACAGATGGGCCAGATGGCAGCCACAATATTGCTCGGACTAATTCAAGGCGATAAGAGCCTCACGCCCGGCTCGGTGATCACTGTATACCCTGAATTTGTTGTACGTCGTTCAACTACCCGTTATTCGCCGCACAACCTCGAAATCACTCAAAAGTGAATCGAAATGCGGTCCACACAATGAGAAAAAGGCCCGGTCTCCGCCGGGCCTTCTGTCATTCTTTGTTGATTGATGAGCTTAGTCTTTTAGAAGCTGAATCGCGCCTGCATTGTGATGATGCGTCCGCCCAGTGCAGACTGGGCCTGACCGAAGTTCGACGACGTAATACTGTTGGCTATGCTGCTGGTTTGCAGATTGGTGTTGTTGAAGAGATTGAAGACATCTGCACGAACCTCCAGCTTAGTGCCTTCAGTCCCCGTCTTGGGAATGCGCGGCAGACCAAAGCCTTTGGAAAGACTCGCATCGACATCCTGATATCCCGGTCCGGTCCACGAGTTACGCGCTATGCCAGGAGCCTGCGGAGCACCCGCCTGCGCTGGGAAGTTGCCCGCCGGAGTATAACCGGGAATCGTGAAGTAAGACAGCGCATTGCCATCCGCTGCGGCGTTGGGGAAGTTCTTGTTTGAACCGCTGGGAGTATTTGGACCCGTCTTATAGGCATCAGTACTGGTATCGTGTCCCGCTCCGCCAAGGTATGCTCCAGGCCGCAGAGAACCATAGCCGCAACCGTTGCAATAGAGCGGTCCGGTAAGAGCATTGAATACAGGCGTCCACGGAAATCCTGTATGAACATTGTAGATTCCACTCAAAGACCACCCGCCGAGAATTGCTTCAGCCCAGCCGTGGCTGTGGAAGAGGACCGGCTGCCACAGCCCATAGAGTTTGAATGCCTTACCTACGTTGTAGTCCGACCGTCCATACGAGAGACTCGTGTCATAAGGATACGGGTCCTCGTAATACGGAGCAGAGCTGGTATCCATGCTCTTACCCCAGGTGAACTGAGCATCCGCACTGAAGTGATGCGAGAATTGATGCTTCAGACCCGCAAGCAGCGCGTTGTAGTTGCCGTGTCCCTCATTTCCAAAAAAGTTGACGCTGTTCACGTGAGGATTGAACGGGATTCCTTCCACGGCCGAGACCGCGTTGAGGTCATAGTGGTAATAGGTATGTTTTGAAGAGCTGCCTTGATAGCCAACATTTGCAACCAGCTGGTGGCCAAGATCTCCCTGGATATCCAACGAATAATGATACGAGTACTGCGTCGGGAAGTTAGTCGGAAACGCGGTTACCTGAATCGCTCCGCTTGTCGGAAGGTTATCCGGGCCGAAGGTCGTAATCGTATTTGGATTGGGCGGGAAACCGACAAAGGAGTGGATGTCGCTCGAAACACCATAGACGATATTGGGATTGATATTAGCCGCATTCGGACTTGTATAGTTGGGCGTCGTGATCGCGGGTGGGTTGTTGTTTCCGTTAGCTGAGATCGCGATTTCTTCCTGGTTGTAGGCCAGTCCAAAGCCGCCTCGGAACACCATCCTGCCTTGCATATTACTCGGACTGTAAGCAAATCCGATCTGAGGACCGAAGTTACCTTTCTGCACGTTGTACAGGCTTCCGCGCGTAGGCACGGTCAGCGAAGTCAACGTGTCGACGCCCATTCCTGGCACAACAACGTTCATATTATTCTGCTTCGAGGTAAGCGGCCCGTTATACGTATAGCGCAGGCCAAGGTTAATGGTGAAGTTTGGCATGAATTTGAAATCATCCTGAATGAAAAAGCCCCAAAGATTCTCACGATTATCCTGACGATTGGTTGTCGGCTCGCCGTTCAGAGGATTGAAGTTGGCATTAGCCTCCGCCTCCGGCGCGTCATTCAGAAAATCCCAGACGTTGAAGAAGGTGTAGTTGGGCCGTGCGCCGCCGAGGTTTTCGTTGAGATAGTAGAGGCGAGTTAGCTCTCCGCCAAACTTGACGGTGTGTCGACCTAGCACCTTGGTCGCAATATCACGATAGGTGTAGGTCCACTGATTCAAGTGGCTCGCGCCCGGCGCACCAAACGATAGCAGGACGATCGATGGACCAGCGTTCTGGACCGCATCCGACGGCAATCCAAAAGGTGCCTGGGGGTTACTGTCCTGCTCATTCCAACGCCATCCAGCGGCGTTGACACGAGCTTCGTTAAGAAGCGTCCCCGAGAAAGTGTGATTCCAGATCCCTGCGAATGCATCGTTGATCGCATCGTGATGGAAGAGGTTGTATGGGCGAACGGGTCCGTTAAAGCTTGTACTCGATACCGGCACCCAATAGATTGTCCCAGTCAAATGATCTTTGTTCGTGATCTGCGCATCGACTCGGCCGTTATATTGTGTTTGAACTACGTTTGTCGGATTTGACGTAGTGTACTGCGCAATATCCGCGATGCCGTCGAAACCGTTGCCAAGACCCGGCTGAGTATTGCTCACATAAGACAGATCCTGCGTTCCTAAAGGCGAAGTCAACGGAGAGCCGAGATCAAGGCCGCCATTCACCGTTCTGCAGGTTACACCCTCTTCCAAACCAACCTGGCTGCAGGTGGAGTTGATCTGTGAAACCGCATTGACCTGCGCCCCGGCAAACGTCAGGTACGTGTTGGCAATACTGCCCGCCGGAGCAAGTTTGTCAAAGTCAGGCGTGTCGTACCAGCCGGAGTTCAGGTTGGATGTGTTGCTACGCTGAGTTTCATAGGCAAAGAAGGCAAAGATCTTGTCCTTCCAGATCGGGCCACCGAGACTGCCGCCAAACTGGTTATAGCGTTGATCATCGCGTTGCAGATTCCTTGCCGACGGCGATCCTGAGTTATAGAAGTTCGGCCCGTTATAGCGCTGATAAGCATTCAAACCGGGGCGGGTCGCCGCAAAGAACGCGCTCCCATGAAAGCTGTTGGTTCCGCTCTTCGAAGTAACTTGAATCTGCGCGCCGCTGAATCGTCCGTTTTCAGCATCGTAGGCGTTGGAGATAATCTGCACATTGCCAATCGAGTCTTCGGTTGGCGTAATAACGGAGGTGCCTCCCCAGACCGCACTTGTCGTGCTTATGCCGTCAATTTGGATGCTATTATTTTCGTACTGTCCGCCGGCCGCTAAGACCTGTGGACCATTCTCCGTTGCGAAGATACCGGTGTTGGCCCCGGGACCACCAGGACCTTGCGTTCCTGGCAGACTGTAAGTTCCTCCCCCGGCGTTTTGCGCTCCGTCTCCGAACGAACCTGGGGCAAGCTGTGTGAGTTGAAAGACGTCACGGCCAAACGAAGGCATGTGCTGGATTTGGTTGTCGGTAACATTAGTTCCAATCGAAGCATTCTCGGTATTGAGCACAGGCGCAAGCGATGCATCGACTGTCACCTCGGTGACGGCAGTGCTGATTTCAAGTTGCACATTCAGTGCGTTTGACTGCTCGGGATTGACCTGCACATTTTCGAGCACCTTCTTCTGAAAACCCTGCATCTCCACGACAAGGTTAAAGCGGTCAGGCGGCAGCGCGTTGAAGTTGTAAACGCCTTCGCCATTGCTGGTGGTGACGAGCACCTTGTTTGTCGCCGTGTCCGTAAGGGTGAGCGTCGCACCCGGAATTACCGCACCCGTGCTGTCGGCGACGACTCCCTGAATTGAAGCACGATATTGGGCCTCGAGAAGCGGGCCGGCTCCTATCAAAAGGATTACTACCAGCCACGGAGCGAATCTCGACATGCTGCTGATGTATGGAAAGATTCGCCGGATCCTCGGGTAGTTATCAACTTCCGAAACAGCTTCTGCTAACACATTGGGTCTTTCATTCCGTTGCATTCCATCCTCCAATGAAACTAACTTCAGGATTGGCCCTTCAATCTCTTGGTTTCGTGGATGTATTGGTATCCGCAGTAAAGTGAAAGTTATACAAGCTCGCACTTTTCCATGCACAATCGCTTGCGCAACGGACAAAGAGATACCACCGCCGATTAAGTGTCGTCAAGATTACTGTGCCCGCCTCGTTACTCTGCCTTGAAGGGCTGAGAACAGGTCATCTTATCCAGATTGGACGCGCGCAAGATGTCTCGGATTGATCTTATTTACCGCGGGATAGGTGCAGAGTTCGCGTCATCAAAATATAAGTTAACTTCGCGCACTATCAATACTTAGTCCACTTGCACATTATCAATGGCCAATAGCCGAATTCCGAGGATCAACATCAGAATCGATGCCGCCAGCGGCACAAATAGTCCTACACGCAGTGACGTCGAAGCGCTCGACACCATTCCCGTCAGCCATGGCAAGAATGCAGAACCGAGACCCGCGCAGAAGAAGATCGTCGTGTTCTCCGAGTACTGGAGCGCAATCGCCAGCAGGAGCGGGTAGATGGGTCCGAGTCCGAAGCCGACAAGAAAAACGCTAGACAGAATTCCTAAAGTAGACGTGCTCGCGATCAGCAGGACTGCCCCAAAAACCACTGTACACAGGCTCTGAATCAGTACCCATCTCTCCGAGAGCATGCGAGACAAAACACTCGAACTGAGCATGCGGCTAAATAATAAGCCACCCCAGAAGCAGGAACTCGCGGTAACTGTTGCTGCAATCGTCTGCTGGGTTCGCTGTACATAGGCTGCGGTCCACCCGCCCATCGAGCTCTCAATACCGGTGGGGAGAAAGATCATCAGCACCAGCGGAAGAGGCCACATCGACAGTTTCTGAAGACTGAATCGTTTTCCCAGAAGCTGCTGCCGCGCTGAACTTGTTTCCGGATCGTGCTCAAAGGCCAGAACCCATACACACACCAGGGCAAAAAATAGTCCCAAAGCCGAAAAGATCACACGCACATTCGCAATCCGTAGCGAATGCGCCGCAAGCGACGGACAGATACATGCCCCGATTGCCCATATCAGGTTCAGGCGATTCAGCTCGGTGCCGCGCTTGTCTGCATGCCGCGCAGCTTGCAACAGGCTGGTCGCAGTCATCGCGATTCCCAGTCCAAGACCGTAGATCGTCATCCAAACAAAGCAGCTCCAGCGAATTGCATCTACTCCCCACGCCATGCCGAGGGCTCCGATCGCGACCAGCGAGCAGCCAACTGCTACCGATCTCGCCACAGGCGGGCGCACCACCAGCGCTCCGAGAGAAGTGCCCATCCAGCCCAGAAAGAAGAGCAGCCCAGCCTGGCTATCTCCGAGCGACAGACGGGAAAGCAACGCTGGCAGCACAGCTCCCGGCAGCGCCATGCCTACGCCCGTTCCTGCAAAGCCCCCGTAGAGGATCGCACGAGACAACCAGCGAAAATATGGTGAGGAAAGCGATGTCATTTGTTTTCGTACCGTTGTGCTCTAGTGGGCGGACCATACCGCCTCGGCAATATTACTCTGCACACTGAGTTACTGCGCCGACTGCAAGCTCCGCAGCATCTCACATTGAGCCGCTTTCATCAACAGAAGCAGTAGTTTCTGCTTTAATAGCCAGATGGAGAATGCCGATGCCTGAGATTTTGCCCGCCGGAACTCCGGCTCCTGACTTTCAGCTGCCTACAACACCCGACCAGAAGATTACCCTCAGCGAGTTTCGAGGCAAGCCCGTCGTGCTGGCGTTCTATCCAGCCGATTGGAGCCCGGTTTGCGGAGATCAATTGGCTCTTTATAACGAGATCCTCTCTGAGTTTCAAAGCCACGGAGCCGCGTTGCTCGGCGTCTCCGTGGATGGAGCATGGTGTCACGTCGCCTACGCCGACGCACGCAAGCTACACTTCCCCTTGCTCGCGGATTTCGAGCCAAAGGGAGCCGTATCGCGCGCATACGGCGCATACAACAATGAATTTGGGTTCTCCGAACGCGCACTCTTCGTCATCGACAAAGATGGCATCATTCGTTGGAGCTACTGCTCTCCCGTTGGTGTAAATCCCGGCGCAGACGGCATTCTCGAAGCGCTGGAAACCCTCGAGAAATAGGAGCTCCGAATGAGCACGCTCAAAATCCCTGTCGGCGAGCAGGATCACACACAGGGCCCTACCGCCGCACCCTGCACGCTCGTCGAATACGGCGATTATGAGTGTCCGCATTGCCGTGCCGCAGAGCCCACCGTCAAGCGGGTCCAGCGGCACTTCGGCGATCGCCTGCGTTTCGTCTTTCGCAATTTTCCACTAACCAAAATTCACTGGCACGCGGAACCGGCGGCGGAGGCCGCTGAGTTTGCCGCGAGCCAGGGAAAATTCTGGGAGATGCACCATGCAATCTTCGAAAATCAGGACCGGCTGGGTCTGGATCTCTTCGAAGAACTTGCCACGGAGCTGCAGCTTGATCCTGTCGCGCTTCGCAGCGCGGTCGAGAACGAGGCCTTCGCCGACCACATCCGTTCCGACTTCGCCGGAGGCGTTCGCAGCGGAGTAAATGGCACGCCGACGTTCTTCATCAATGGCGAACGGCACAACGGCCCGTTTGACTACGACCATCTCGTAAAGGCGATCGAAGCCACCCTCAAAGCCTGAGGTTCAGTAGCTGTGCCCAAGCACCGGGTGCGGCTCATAAGGCTCTTCCAGCCGCGAAATCTCTTCCGGCGTAAGCTGAATCTTCAGCGCCGCCAACGCGTCATCAAGCTGATAGGCCTTGCTCGCGCCGATAATCGGCGCGGTCACGCCAGGCTTGGCCAGCATCCATGCCAGCGCAACCTGCGCGTTGCTCGCGCCGCGCGCCTTCGCTATCTCCGAGAGGCGATCGACAACGATGAAGTCAGACGGCCGGTAGTAAAGATTGTGCGCGTACTCGTCGGTCTTGGCCCGCGTTGTCTCGCCCTGCTTCTTGTCCTCGCTCTTCCGATTGCCCGCCAAAAATCCACGCGCCAACGGACTCCACGGAGTAAGTCCAACTCCTTCAGCAAGACATAGCGGAATCATCTCGCGCTCTTCTTCACGATAGACAAGGTTGTAATGATTCTGCATAACGGCAAAGCGCGCAAAGCCGTTCTCTCGCTGCGTCTGCAGCATCTTTAGAAACTGCCATGCATACATCGATGACGCGCCCAGATACAGTGCTTTTCCCCCGCGAACCACATCGTTGAGCGCTTCAACCGTCTCTTCAATCGGTGTGTTCTTGTCAAAACGATGGATAAGATACAGGTCGATGTAATCCACACCGAGCCGTCGCAGGCTGTTATCGATTGCGGCCATAATGTGTTTACGAGACAGGCCGCGATCGTTCACCGCATCCGACATCGGATTGAAGACCTTCGTAGCAATAACCACGTTTTCACGCGGACCGGCAAACTCCTTAAGCGCGCGTCCCGAAATCTCCTCACTCACGCCAAGCGAATACATATCGGCGGTATCGAAGAAGTTGATTCCAGCCTCAACCGCGCGCCGAATGAGCGGCTTCGACGCCTCTTCCTCCAACACCCATTCGCGCCATTTGCTGGAGCCGTAGGTCATCATGCCCAGGCAAATTCGTGAGACCTTCGTACCGGTCGTGCCAAGATTCACATAGTCCATCGCTGCCTCCTGGTCGAGAGCTACGGGACGCTAGTGTGGTTGTGACGCTGAACTCCCGCCTTCTAGAGCATTCTCTGGCAGGGCCCACGCAAACAGCGTCCCGCCGCTGCTTGTGATTATGTACTGGCGGCCATCAAGCTCATAGGTAATGGGCGAGCTTTCCATGCCCCGGCCTGTGCGGGCGTGCCACAATGTTTTGCCTGTTTTCGTCTCAAGCGCAAGCACATTGCCCAAACCATCTCCGGTAATCGTCAGGCCAGATTCCGTAGTCAGAATACCGGCCCCCGAGCCCCCATCACCTACGTCATGGCTCCAGCGAATCTTCCCGGTCTGGTAGTCAATCGCATCGATCACGCCCTTGCCCCACAGACCATAATCTGCGCCTGCCCAACCGTAAGCACCATCCGCAGGCTTGGCAAAGTAAACGCTGTAGCTCGGATGCGCATCGACGATAAACAAACCCGTCCTCGGATCGAAGCTCGGTGCGCGATAGTTCGTAAGCCCACCTTCGTCTGGAGCAATCAGCCGGCCATCGGGCTTCGGCTCCTTTTCCGGATTGGGGATGGGCCTGCCTTCCTTATCGACTCCCAGAGCCCAGTTCGTGGGCCCGAACGGAACCGTCAGAAGGCTTTTTCCTGTGGTGCGATCCAGAACAAAAAAGTAACCGTTGCGAGACGCCTGCATCAGCATCTTGCGCGGTTGCCCGTGGAAATCCGCATCCACCAATACTGGCGTTTCGACCGCATCCCAGTCATGGGTATCGTGTGGCGATGCTTGAAAACCCCATGCGAGCTTGCCCGTATCAGGATTGATGGCGACAATGCTGCAGGTCCATTGGTCATCTCCGGGCCGACTATCTCCCTTCAGTACTGGCGTAGGGTTTCCCGTGCCCCAGAAAATCAGGTTGAGTTCTGGATCGTAGGTGCCCGTCATCCACGTCATACCGCCGGTTGTGCTGTTCGGAGTTCCAACTGAAGGTGTAGAGTTCCACTGCCACTGCATATCACCGGTTTCAGGATCGAAGGAACGGAGATACCCGCCCAAATTGTCAAAGTCACCGGAAACCCCGACGATCACGTGGTCTTTAACAATCAGCGGAGACATCGTAGTCCAGTAACCCGCGTTGACGTCGGCGATCTCTTTGCTCCAGCGCACCGTTCCGTCCTTCGCATTGAGAGAGACAAGGTGAGCATCGGTTGTGGTGAAGTAGAGCCACCCCTTGTACATTGCCACGCCGCGATGACCGATGTGCAGGCCCTTGGGCGTGGGTTTGCTGTAATGCCATAGCTGATGGCCCGAACGTGCATCGACCGCCCAAATGTGTTCCGGCACGCTAAAATACAGGACTCCATCCACCAGCAGTGGTGTCGATTTGATTTCAAAGAACTGCCGAGTCTGAAAAGCCCAAGCCAGGCTGAGGCGATCAACATTCTGCGGAGTAATCTGGGTCAGCGGGCTGTGCCGCCTGCCCGAATAATCGCCGTGATAGAGAGGCCAGCTGTCCGGCGTCGGTTTCAAAATCTGAGAATTCTCAAGGTTTTGAGCGACAACAAAATGCGGTGATAGGGCAGTGACACAAAGCGCACTCGCAGCGAGGACCACAGCGGACTGAAACAACTTCATCAGAAAAGCAACCTTGGGAATCAATTTGACGAGCAGCTATTTCAGGGTTTGGATGTAAGCCATCAGATTGTGTATGTCCGCGTCCGTGTATTTCGGGAACTGCTCGACGTGCGCCTCGACCGGCGAATCCACCACATACTTCTTCACCTTGTCGATGAACCATGACCGGTAGGTGTTGTTACTGTCGCGCAGGCCGACGGTAAATTCATCGAGATACGCCAGTGTTCCGGTAACCGTCTCACCTGAGGCCAGCGTCACAGTCACCTTACTCTTCGCGCCCTCCGGATAAAGCATGCGCCGCTCCAAAGAAAGACCTTGGTGGCGCGAAGCGACACCGGCCAGATCACCCGTCGGAGAGTGGCACTTCGAGCAGCCACCCGCGCCGTTGAAGTACTGCTTGCCCAACTCAACGTTGCCGGTCTGCAGGTCCGCGACATCCACGCCCCGACGGCCGCCCTTCATCGCAGCTGCCGCAGTAACGCGCGCCCGGATGAACTCTACCAGACTGACCATCTCGGCGTCGGACACATGGAATGGGGGCATCTTCTTTTCCGTATTCAAGCGCCCGTTGCGCACGACTTCCGCAATCTTGGAGCCATCAGTATCCGATAGAACAAGTTTCGAGCGGGTAAGATCAGGACCTGTCTCGCCGCCCATCGCATCGCGCCCATGGCAAAACGCACAGTCCTGCTGAAACAGGCCGGCTCCGGCCTGCACAGGCGTAGGCGCAGGTGCTTGTCCGGCGGCGTGAACAGAAGGCTGACGCGAGGCTAAAATCAGAACTCCGGCAAAGGCCGCGCATGACACAACGATGAGAAACCGTGGCATAAAGGATAAAGACTTCATCCGCAGGGAAATATCTCCAGGTGAGAATATGTGGGCAAGACACCCTGCCCAAGGACAGATTTGAATCGCCCCAATTATACCTGCCGAGACGAAGAGCCCGCCAAGAGTCCCCACACCAAAATCGAAGAGATTCCAAACCGCCTGCTTATGCTTTCCTCTGTCCAGAGCCTGCGGGGACCGTTATACTTTGGAATGGGTTTGTCAGTTTCAGTTCGACCACGAGCGACCCGGCACGATTCCACTCCCAAATTCAGAGGGAAAGAATGAGAGTAGGCTTGCAGCGCTTGCAGTTGACAGGCGCGTGCGCACTGATGTTGGTCTGGGCATCCGGCTGCAGGCAGGACATGCAGAACCAGCCAAAGATGATCCCCCAGCGGCATACGGATTTTTTCTCTGACGGTCGGTCGGCGCGCCAGCAGGTGCTTGGAACCGTGGGCCGATCGCAGTTGGTCTCAGCGCGCTATCTCACAACCGGACTGATCGGCGGCGCGGAGGGCAACACGCTGCCATTTCCCGTGACGCGCACAGTGCTTGCACGCGGGCAGGAGCAATACAACGTCTATTGCTCGCCGTGCCATTCGCGCGTGGGTAACGGCAAGGGTGCGATCGTGCAACGCGGCTATTACTCTGCCGGCAACTTTCAGAGTGCGCGGCTGAGACAGGCGCCGCTTGGCCACTTTTTCTGGGTCATGACGCATGGTTATGGCGCCATGCCAAACTACTCGGCGGAGATCCGGGCGGAAGATCGCTGGGCGATTGTGGCCTACATTCGCGCCCTGCAACTAAGCCAGAACGCCGAGAACGCCGACATACCCACCGGCGTGCATGTGGATCACATGCGCGACCTGTTGGTCCGGGCCAGTCTACCCGCAAACTTCCTGGATACCTGGGATGTTTCGATGGACTCGGATGTGCCCGTTTCGCGAATCCCTGCCGCTCCAGGCCCGTCATCGCCTGAAGCGGCGCCGCCGGATGTGCCTGTGAGCGGGACGCTTGCCAAACCCTCCACAGCCGCAAGTTCCGAGAAAAAGGAAATTGCGACCGCAGCCGGCACAACAGGTAAAGAAAGCGGACAGGACGAGAAGAAACCCGCTCCTCCACCGGCCAGCACAGGCGACGTCGCACATGGCAAGGTGCTCTATAACAACAATTGCTCGGTTTGCCACCAACCTACGCGCGCCGGCATACCGCCAGTGTTTCCATCCCTGCTGGGAATCGTCGAGAAAGATGGAGAAGCCAAGGTACGCAAGAGCGCAAAGGATGGCATTCCCGACGCCAAGCCTCCAATGCCGCCCCATCCGGACTTCACCGAATCAGATTTGGACGACCTGATTGCGTTCCTGAAAACCAAGTAAAGTCCGTGTACCAAAATTATGGGCGGTCCGCTCTATGGCGGCCGCCCTTTTCAATTTTGCGAAGACGCAGACTCTCTATTGCCGGTAGCCGCTTACACCCACCACGCTGCCGTCGGCTTTTCCTTGATTACAACTTCGTTCAGGAACTGCGCAGCCCGCGTCAGGCCTTCTTCCGAAGACATCAGGCTATCCTCATGCTCGATCGACAGCACATTGTCATAACCGAACATCCGCAGAGTTGAGACAAACTCCTTCCACCACTCGGCTCCGTGCCCATAGCCGCAGGTACGGAAGATCCATCCGCGATTGCGCTCATCGGTGTAAGGCTTGGTATCCAGCACACCGGTGCGCGGCAGATTGGCCGAATAAAGCTGTGTATCTTTCGCATGCACGTGAAAGATCGCGTCACCCAGCACGCGAATCGCCGCAATCGGATCGATGCCCTGCCAGAACATGTGGCTCGGATCGTAGTTGCATCCAATCGCAGGCCCCGCAATCGATCGCAGACGAAGCAGTGTCTCCGGGCTATAAGCCACAAACCCCGGATGCATCTCAATCGCAATCCTCACGCCGTGATCCGCGGCGAACTTCGCGCGCTCGATCCAGAAAGGCGCAACTACCTTATCCCACTGCCATGCCAGTACATCGAGATACTCCGGCGGCCACGGACAAGTAACCCAGTTCGGCGCCTTCGCACTCGGCGAATCTCCCGGGCAACCCGAGAAATCCACGACCTCGGTAACGCCAAGCTTCTCAGCCAGCAGAATCGTCTTGCAATTCACCTCCTGGTTCTGCTTCGCCACCGCGGGATCGGGATGCAGTGGATTGCCATGACAGCTCAACGCACTGATGCCGAACCCATGCGCCGCAAGCTTGCCCTTGAATACATCGAGGGCAGCCGCATCCTCCAGCATTCCGAGATCACAATGCGCGCTTCCCGGATAGTTGCCCGTCGCCAGCTCAACCGTGGTGATGTCAAGAGCCTTAAGCTTCTTCAACACGTCTTCCAGCGGCAGCTGGGATAGCAGAGGTGTAAACACTCCCAGTTTCATTTCCTCACTCCTTCATCAGTGCAAATCCCCAGCTTATTCTCAGGCAGGCACATACTCAACCTTCTGCCACACATTGCCGCCCGCATGGCTCCGCAACATCGCCTCTACAAGACACGTCGATCGATACCCATCATTGAACGTAGGCAGCATCGTCGGCTTCGCCTCCGGAACCGCGCCATCCCGTACCCACTGATACGCATCGCGCATCAGATTACAGAAAGCGTCCGCCCACGACTCCTGGTGACCACCCGGCAGGTGAACATAACGCCGCGCTTCCGGCGACACCAGCGATGGATCTTTCGCCATCAACTCATTGGGTTTGTTGTGATGACCGATCCACAGTTCATTCTGCTGCTCCTGCTTCCACTTCAGCGAACTCGTCCTGCCGTTCACCTCAATCACCACATCATTCTTGTGGCCCGGCAAAATCTGCCCAACCGAAAAAGAACCCTTCGTCCCGTTATCAAACCGCAACAACACACTCGCCAGATCTTCGGATTGCACAGTAACCGCCGTCCGCTCTCCACCAATCTTGGTCGAGAACGCCTCCGCCGATCCGCCAGCCGAATATCGCACCGGCACAACCGTCGTGAGATCCGCAAGAACCGAGTCGATCTTCAATCCCGAAACATGCTCTGCAAGATCGCACCAGTGTGAACCGATATCCCCCAACGCAGAACTGGAGCCACCCTTCGCCGGGTCGGACCGCCACGAATACACATTCGGATCGGTCATCCAGTCTTGCAGATAGTGCCCATGCACAAAGCTCACATTGCCGCACTCGCCCTTGGCAACCATCCCTCGCGCCTGCTGCACCAGCGGGTTCCCGCGATAGTTGAAGGTCACAACATGCGCTACCTTCGCCTTGATCGCGGCGTCGCGAAGCGTGCGCCCCTCCACCGGATTCAGTGCCAGCGGCTTGTCTGAAATCACATGCTTCCCCGCTGCCAGAGCCGCCAGCGTCACCGGTAGATGAAGATAATTCGGAGTTGTGTTGTGAATCACCTGTATATCGGGATCGGCAATCAGCGCCTGATAGTCCGCATATGCGCGATCGACCTTGTACTCATTCGCCTTCTTCTCCGCAGACTGCTGCGAAGAGCCCGCAATGCCGATCACATCCACATCACCCAATCGCCGAACCGCATCAATATGATGCGCTCCTACAAACCCCGGACCAATCAGGCCCATCCCAATCTTTTTCATTGTCTTCCCTTGTAGACAGACGAGTTAACGACGCGGTCTCAGTGCCCTGCAGGCAGCTTAGGGTGCGAAGCCGTGCTGCCCTCGGTCATGCCAAGCGTCCAGCGAATAGCCTCAAAGTACATCTTGCGAATGTCTGGATCATCCCACGATTCTTCAGTGTGTCCCAGCGTTGAGTAGAAAACGCGGCCCTTGCCATACATCTTGCTCCAGGCAATGGCAAAGTCATGATCGTCGCGATGTACTCGCGGATTGTTGTAATCCAGCTTGTCTGGATCGAGACTCAGCAGCACATTGACCTTGTCACGCGACCACTCCTTTGGCTGATAGATCTCGTCGTACTTCACAAATGCCTTGGGAAAGTGCCGCACCGCAGGAAAATCCGGATCTTCCACCCGAATCGGTGCGTTAAAGGTCATCCACGGATGCTCGTTAAACCATCCGCCGATCATCTCGCCATACTCAGGCCACTTGTAGTTCGTATCGAGCGCCGCGTGAATTCCCACAAACCCTTTGCCGTCGTCGTGAACGAACGACAGAAAATCCGCCTTCTGGCTATCATCGAGGGTGAGTTCGCCCGTCGTGCTCGCAAACACCACCAAGTCAAAATAATTCAGGTTCTTCGCGTTGTTACCCTTGAATTCCTTCTTCGTCAGCAGCTTCGTGTCCGTGCGCATCTCCGTATCCCACAGGCCGCTTTCCTTGCCCATGTTGAAGATGGCGGCCATGGCTTCCGGAATGGAATCGTGCTCAAAACCGTTAGTCTGCGAGATCACCAGTACATGCTTCAGGTGAGTCGGCTTGGCGTGAGGCACAGGTGGTGTTCCCTGTGGGCTCGTCTGCGCAAGCATTACAACGCTACCCAAAACTACTGCTGCGCCAGTCAAGACCGGCGAAAAAAACCGCGAATTCCGGAGAGTGCGCAAGTGTTCTCCTTTAGTTCCCTGCTAAATTTTGAGTCGATCAAACTGCTCAACGAGACGAGTCGCAACGCGCTCCATATCGCGTGATATCGAAACATTTCCATGCACGCCTGCGACTGTACTTTGGTTCGCACAAAAGTCTACTTTGTGAACGCCCAAGTGCGCAATCGCCCCAGGCGCACTGATCCTGCGAACGCTATCGAGTCAAACTACAGATTCTGGATTAGATGGTGGACCCGGTGGGAATCGAACCCACAACCTGTCGATTAAGAGTCGAATGCTCTGCCAGTTGAGCTACAGGTCCACTAGAAAAACAACTACGGCCGGGAGGCCGCGGAAACAGGCAAAATATACCCGTTCAATCCCTGAGTTTACCATAGAATCAATTCGCAGCCAACGACACTAATCCACAACAAAAGTCGACGACATGGAACCTTCACGCTCTTCGACACATACCGGCGTGCAGATAAACGAACTCAGGATTCAACAACCGTTTCGGCGTCACTTCGCAGAAAGGAATTGGCAGGATGCCCATCGTCAAATCCCGCTCCGAAGCCGGGGTCGAAACTCGCGCAAACTTCTGGATCCTCCTCGCCATTGCAGCCGCCATCGCGCTCCTGCACCTGTTTACCAACAACCGCTACGGACTCCATCGCGATGAGTTTCAGTTCCTCTCCGACGCGCGCCATCTCGATTGGGGATTCGTCTCGTACCCTCCACTCACCCCATTCATCGAGCACATCAGCCTTGGCATCTTTGGCCTCTCACTCGTCGGACTGCGACTCTTTTCGGTCATCGCCCAGTCCGCCGCCATCGTCATCACCGGTCTCATGGCTCGTGAACTCGGTGGCCGTCGCCTCGCCCAGGTCGCTGCGGCTCTTTCTGTTGCGTTATCTCCTCTACCGCTCTTTGAGGGTACCGAGTTCCAATACTCCAGCTTCGATTTCCTCTGGTGGGTTCTCGCTGCCTACTTCATGATTCGCCTTCTCAAATCAGAAAACCCTCGCTGGTGGCTGGCAATCGGTGCAGCCCTCGGTCTGGGGCTAGAAACGAAATACAGCATCGTCTTCTACATCGCCGGAATTCTCGGCGGACTGCTCCTCACCCGCGCACGGCGCTACTTTCTCAGCGGATGGTTCTGGGCAGGAGCGAGCATCGCACTGCTCATCTTTCTACCAAATCTCATCTGGCTCACCCGCCACGACTTCATCTCCTATCACTTTCTCCAACACCTACACGCGCGCGACGTCGGCGAAGGCCGCGCAGACGGCTTCTTCAAAGACCAGGTTCTTATCTGCGTAAATCTCTTTGCCGCCATTTTGGGAATCGCTGGCCTCATCGCTTTTCTTCGTGACAGCCGATATCGTCCGCTCGCCTGGATGTATCTGATCGCAATCGCGCTCTTCGCCTTGGGCAAAGGCCGTGGCTATTATGTCGCCCCAGCCTATCCCATGCTGCTCGCAATGGGGGCGACAGCAGGCGAGCGCTGGCTCTCCGGCCTTTCGCGGGTTTGGCGCACTGTAATCGAAGCCATATATTTCACCGGCCTCGCCGCCTGCGCCACTTACATCCTTGCGGTGGTTGTGCCGCTAGCCTCCAGCGGGCCGCTTCGCCAATTCGCCCTCCAACGTAACGGCGACCTGCGCGAGGAGTTCGGCTGGGATGAGCTTGTCAGGACAGTCGCCGGCATCCGCGATAGCCTTCCGCTTGAATCCCAATCCGACGTGGGAATCGTCGTCGGCAACTACGGCGAGCAGGGAGCCATCGAAATCCTCGGCCCTGCTTATCACCTGCCCACGCCCATCAGCGGAACCAACTCAGCTTGGTTGCGCCGCTACCCCGTCCCGCCCCCCACTACACTGATTGTCATCGGAAGATCACGCAAATACGTGGACGAGAATTTCAGCGCCTGCCGCATCGCTGGGCACAACGGCAATTCGCAAGGTATCTCCAATGAGGAGTCCGAAGACCACCCAGATATCTTCCTCTGCGGACCACCGCTCAAGGCTTGGCCTGAGTTCTGGAAGGACTTCCAGAGGTTCGGATGATCGAGGAATTCGGATTGACTAGAAGTTAAAGGCCAATCCGCCGGTCACGCAACGTTGAGCTTGTGCGAAGTAAAGATGTGAGCCGTCACTGCTCACGAAAGGCTGGTATCCCTCAGCCAGCAGATTGCGCAGATCAATTTGAGCCTCCACCGTCCCCCCGCCCTGCCGGTTCGCCCAGATCGGCTGCCGCACATATACATTCAGATACGGTTCGCTCGCATCGACGGCAAATGGCGCAACCTGAGTCACTGTTGACTCCGGCTGCCAACGATAGCTGGCCCGCCAACGTGTTCCAGTCATTTCACTCGTGCCTGAAAGCGTGAGCGAATACATCTGAGCGTGTCGCGTATGCACCCCATGCAGGATCGTCGCAATATCTTCCGGCCTGCCCGTAGCCTGCATGACCAGAGCATCACCGCTGGCATAGCTTAACTTCACCCGACTGTGGCCAGGCAGCCTACTCTCTACTGAAGCGAGCACACCCGCCGTCGAATAATTGGGACCAGCAGCACGAATCAACCCGCTGGCCCGATCCACCAGCATCCACTGAGCCGCGGGGTCCTTGGGAGTGAGACGCCCAGAACCTTCCAGCATCGGATTCTCGACGCTGTCCCCGTAGATGATCAGCTGCATCTCAGTCGGTCCCGCACTGGTCGACCATCCCAGCTCCTGGTGCAACCCGTGCTCCAGCACCAGCTCACCGGCGCGCCCGCTCAAAATCGGCAGCCACGCCCCGGGCATCGACTCGCTCGCGCCCGAATCCGCCGTCCGCGCTGTAGCCACACGATACTCAAGAGAACTCTGCCCGTGATGCATTGTGACTCCGGCAAATGGCAGAGCAGCAAAAACCTGTGATCCATCTCCGACGCGAGTTAGCACCTGGTTCGAACCTGCCTCAGCTTCAAAGCCATCGAGAATCTGTATCGACTCCCAAGTCCGCAGCGAGACCGTCTGTAAGCCGGCTCGTCCCCCGGCACCCGCATCCGGATCAGCCGCAACCGCCCCCAGTGATTGCACCGAACTCGATCCCAGACCCGAGTTTGTCATCTCCTGCCGGAATCCCAGCATCGCGTCAATCAACCCTCCACGCTCGGGATCGACATCCGCGCTCATCGCCACGCGTCTACGCGCCGACGTATCCTCCTGCATCGCCACCGAAACCAGTTCCGGGCCAGACCCAAAACTCTTGTTCCCCGCCGTGGCAACAGCCCGCAGACGCCGCTTGCTTGACGACCCTCGCCGCGTCTCTGCCCCGCCGTCCGACACTAGAATCGGGGTTCCATCATCCTGCCAGCGCAGCAGCGGCCGGCTTTGCGCCGAGCGCAGTGTCCAGGCCCAGTCATCCTGATTCTGCGAACCGGCCCGCCTGGTCTGCGGAACCCATTGCATCAGGTCATAAATGCTATTGAGGGTAAGATTGACGATCGTGTTCGCGTGAATTCGCAGGTTCTGCTTCAACGTAGGAATGAAGTTACTGCCTGCTGCCTTGACCGCATACTGGCCCGGAATAACCGAAGCGATACTGTACACTCCGCGGTTATCGGTATAGACCCGCGCCGCAAGCGAAGAATCCGCTCGCAGTAGGTCGACTACGATTCCAATCTGAGGAATTCCTGAAGAATCCAGAACCACGCCCGACAGTGAAATTGATCGGGACACAGACCCGCCCGACCCATTTGGCTTTGCGGCGGCGAGAGCCCACTCAGTGGAAACAGTGGTTCCAAGGACAGCCAGCGTAGAACACGCTACAACGAATTGGCGAACAGTACGCTTCACGGGTTAGTGATAGTTGAAGTGCGCTTTGGCATTTCTCCTGAATGGAGTCCCCCTGCAATCAGGCGTTCTCCTCAATTGCACGACCGTTCGGTCAACGCGGTCTGTAGCCGGTCGTACCGTTGTGGGGGATGTATCCCTATTCCACGACAAAAGGTGCCGATTGCGCAACCTCTTGTTTCGAAATTGCGTCATTTATTCGAATCGTCACCTTGTACTTGCCCGGTTGCAACCCGGCCAAAGCCACGCTGCGCTCCATTGTTAACTGATCGCTGTGCGCACTCAGATCCTTGGACTCCTCATGCGTCTCCAGCAACAGTTTGTCTGACGCCGTGTCCCGAATTTCGTATGTCACGGTCGCAGAATTGCTTTTCGTCTTGTCGTCAATGCCCAGGTTGTAGACCTGCATCCAGCAATTCAGGTGCTGGGTGCGGTTAAACTTCACCGGCGTAACCGCATTCGTGCTTACGCGCGGCCAGATGTAGGTGTTGCCGATGATAAAGTTGCCAGTTCCAATCGTCCGGCTAGGCACGCGCTCCATACGATCCGCCAGAATCAGCGAGGACGTCGACAGCTTCTCGTCGTCAAACTTTGGAACATTGATGCTTTGTGCATACACGCCGATGTGATCGGGATTGTTGACGTCCTTGATCCCAATATCCACACGATAAGCGCCCGGACGCAGCGGAAGCGCCTTCCAATAAAGCCGCTGCCCCTCCTGGGCCTTCGCCAGCAACTCCGCAGGCTCGGTAATCTCAACCGTGTCCTCAAAGGTCTGCACAGGCTTATGGGTAATCGTCGAAACCCGTCCAAGAATATTGACAACGCCCTTCGAGACTCCGTCCTTGGTCACATACGTGACATCCTTGTTCTTGATCTGCAGAGTGATCGGCACCAGTACCGTATCGTCGGTCACGCGCACAAAATCAGTACGCACATCAAACGGAAACAGCGGCCCGCTGATCAGTTTATGCTCGGAGATAAAGCTCTCCAGATCCTTGAACTTAACTGGTGGCGGAGCAAAAAGCTTGGCAGCCAGCTCAATCCGATCGAACTGCTTCCCCTCTTGACCCGCAGCCAGAGGCCCATTGCCCAGATTCTCGATTCCGCCCTTGAACCGGTCAGCTTTCTTGGACATGCCCATCTGTTCGTATAGTGTCTCGCCGCCGCCGGGCACCCGCAACAAAGCGTCCTTCTCCGAGCGATCGATCGTGAAGTGATAATCCCCGCACTGGCAGGTATCCACAAACTCGATATCGATGTTGTCGCCTACGCCCTCAAGATACCTGTAGTGCCAGATCTCAAATGGGAAGGTCGATGTCTCGCCGCCGCCCTCGTCCATAGGCCGCTCGTAGCTGCCGCCCGACGGATGCGAATCGATCGAGTCCGGCTTGCCAAATGAAATATAGATATGGCCGCGATCCGTCTTCCAGCCCGGCTTGCCCGCCGGAAAGTGCTCATTCGCATACGCGATACGGCGATAGTGCTCTTCGCGAAATTCATTTTCTGGAGAATCCGGGTTCGGATTGCGCCGTAGCCAAAACTGCTCGATGAAGGCATCGCGCTCCTCATCATTGCTTAGGCTCTTAAAAGCCTTCCGCTCTTCGTCAGAGATAATCCATGCCACGTCCTGATCCAGCCAGGTCTTGTAGGCTCCCCGGATTTCATTTCCGAGTTCCTTCTGGCGGCGCATCTTCTGCTTGTCAGAGAGAGGTCGTTTCAGCGGATCCACTTCCGCAGGCTTGGAATCTTCAGGCTTGTCGAGTTTCTTTCGGTTCGCGTCGGTCGTCGCGTCCGTTGGCGCCTGGGCACCGGGCTGGGCCACTGCCGGTTCCTGGAACCCGCTGCCCCACGCCGCGACTCCTCCCAAGGTAAGAAGACCGAAAGCAACTGCAAAAACCGGTGCGCCTGATGCCCTGCGTAACTTGTACTTCATTTGGTTGTCATACTCCTGCAACCCCCTTATTTTACGGTGACGCGGAGGCTGCGGCAAGGATATCGGTGCCGATTGGACCTATATATTCCAAAAACGTCACGCAATCGCAGCTTCCGCACTGTCTAATCCACCCAAAATCCGTCATTACACTGGGAACCCTGTGACCTGAAATTGCGTACACTGAAAGCGGAGACTTCCTTACAGCATTCAAGATATGAAAAAAGTTCTCATCATAGTTCTCGTCGCCGTAGCCGTGATCGCACTCGTAGGCTTTATGGTCTACAAGGCACAGTCCGGCTATACCAGCGTCCTCACCGGCAAAGTAGTTCGACAGGATCTTGCCACTATAGTTAGCGGCACCGGACAGATCAAGCCTAAGACCTACGTCAACGTCGGAGCCACCGCCTTTGGCCGTATCACCCACCTCGAGGTCAAAGAGGGTGATCACGTCACCAAGGGTCAAGTTCTTGCGCGAATCGAAAACGTGCAGCCTGAGGCCAATGTGGACGCACAGCGCGCCGCTATCGCATCGGCCAGTACCGATGTTTCCTCCTACATCGCTGCTGAAAAGACCGCTGACGCCAATGTGGAGCACGCCAAGGCCGACCTCGAGCAGAAGCAGCTCGACTGGTCCCGTGCCCAGTCCTTGTACCAGCAGCAGCTGATCGCCAAGCAGGATTTCGACGCCAAGAAGGCCGCGTACGACCTTGCCGTCGCCACGCTCGCCCAGACCAACGCTGCCGTCGTGCAATCCAAGGCGCAGACTGAGTCCGCCAAGGCCAAAGTGACCAACAGCCAGGCCATGCTGCGCTCCAATGTGGACGCGCTCGACAAGACTGTTTCCGTCGCGCCCTTTGACGGCATCGTCACCAATCTCCCCGTCCGCGAGGGAGAAACCGTCGTCGTCGGCATCCAGAACGCTGAAGGATCAACGCTGATGACCCTCGCCGACATGAGCGTCATTACCGCAGAGGTTAAGGTCGACGAAACCGACATCGTCAACGTACAGCTCGGTCAACCCGCCGATGTCACCGTCGACGCCCTCCCCGGCCGCGTTTTCAAAGGTCACGTGACCCTGGTTGGCGATCAGGCCATCCTGCGATCAACCGGTATCGCGACCTCCCAGTCCACCACCGGCACTGAAGAGGCCAAGGACTTCAAGGTCGTCGTCACCCTCGATACGCCCAACTCTGACCTTCGCCCCGGACTCTCGGCGACTGCCAAGGTCACCACTGCACATAAGCCCAGCGTTCTCACGCTTCCCATCCAGGCGCTCACCAACTATGCTCCTGAGCCTCTCGACAGCAAGGGCAAGCCCGTCACCGTTTCGGCCAGTACAGGCGTCAAGCCCGTCACGCCTGTCCAGGGAGTCTTCACCATCAAGAACGAGAATGGCAAGCTCCGCACTGTCTTCGTTCCCGTCAGCACCGGCATCACCGGCGCCACCGATATCGAGGTCACATCCGGCTTGAATGAAGGCCAGGAGATCGTCATCGGGCCCTACAAAACTCTGCGCGCGCTCAAAAACGGCGCGTTGCTCAAGCGTGAGACCGCGAAACCGGCTGCTTCAAACCCGGCGTCAAGCACCTAACCGGACGCAGCAAATATGCCTCACCAAAGGCCAAACGGAACCTCGCAGTACACTAAGGACGAATCAGGATGGCAACTCAGACCATGAGCACACCCCAGACCGCTGGCCAGATCGCAAACGGCGCCCAGCCGACTCGCGACATGATCGTCGTTGAAGACCTCTGGAAGACTTACGACATGGGATCCGAGCAGCAGGTCAGCGCACTGCGCGGCATCTCGCTCAAGATCAAGGATAACGAGTACGTTGCCATCATGGGCCCGTCTGGCTCCGGCAAATCGACCTTCATGAACCTGATCGGCTGTCTCGACAGTCCATCCAAAGGCAATTACTGGCTCAACAATCAACTTGTAAGTTCACTCGATGACGACGAACTGGCCCGTATTCGCAACAAGGAGATTGGTTTCGTATTCCAGACCTTCAACCTGCTGGCCCGCGCCACCGCCCTGCACAACGTTGAGCTGCCGCTCATCTACAACGGCACTCCCTCGGCGGAACGGATCGAACGCGCCAAGGAAGCCCTGCGCAACGTCAATCTCGACACACGCATGAACCACAAGCCCAACGAGCTCTCCGGTGGCCAGCGTCAGCGCGTTGCCATTGCTCGGGCTCTGGTCAACAAACCCTCAATCATCCTCGCCGACGAACCCACCGGCAACCTCGACTCAAAAACCGGTGTAGAGATCATGGCCCTCTTCGACGAACTTCAGGCCAAGGGCAACACAATCGTGCTGGTTACTCACGAACCTGATATCGCCGACTACGCCCACCGCGTAGTCCATATCCGCGATGGCGAAATCGCCTCCGACGAGCCCTCCAAGCGCTTCCGCTAATTGCAGAAAATTACCCCAAAAAGCGCGCATAGCAAAGAAAAGCAGCCCTCGCGGCTGCTTTTCTCGTTCTGTCTGTGCTTTACCGTGGCTGTTGCCTTCGCTTTTGCTGTTGTCGTTGCCTTTCTGCCTGTCAATTTCCAGTAACGAATTAGTTGCCGTGTGCATTTCCGCCAGCAATTTTAGGTGGTAATAGTCTTATTTTTTATTGGCTTACGCGCATAAAAATAAGAAAATAACCATCCCGGAGTGGTTCGCCCTTCCTCACCGCAAACAAGGTATCAAAGAGAAAATTTCGCCCGATGTGCGCGGACTCTCCGGAACTGGAATCGTTCTCGCGGCAAATTAGGCTAGGTATTTGCCTAGTAGTATTGGCAGTTTCTCGGCAGGTAAGGTTGCTTTACGGTGATATCCGATCCGGAAATCTGTGGAATCTGCAACGGATGCACCGGACCTGGTGGAACCATGAAGACTCGAAGACTCGAACAGATTGCTCTGGCCGCTGGCCTGATTCTCTTGGGCATCTGGGGAGTTGCGCGTCTTGACGGCGTATTCACTTCGCGAACAGCCGTTGCTAAATTCCACGCCAGCGAAGCATCGGGAACCAGCGGGAAAGTGTCTTCGATACCGGCGCCGGTCGTGGCCGTACCGCTCGTGGTTGCACCGGCCGACTTCAGCCTGTGGTCTAACAAACGAATCAGCGAGTACAAAGAAAGCCTTACGCTGAAAACAGAAGTGCCGCTGGCCGTCCTCCGCGTTCCAAAGATAAAGCTGGAGGCGCCGATCTTCGACGATACCGACGACCTTACGTTGAACCGTGGCGTTGGCCGTATCAAGGGAACCTCCCAGATAGGCCAGATCGGCAACATTGGCCTGGCCGGCCACCGTGACGGGTTTTTCAGAGGCCTCAAAGACATCGGTCCGGGTGACGTGCTCGAGCTGAGTATCCCCGGCAGAACAGATCAATACACGGTCAGCAAAATCGACATCGTTAAGCCAGACGACACCAGCGTTTTGAAGCCAACCGCAACTCCCACGCTCACCCTCGTGACCTGCTATCCCTTCTACTTCTTCGGAAGCGCACCGGAGCGATACATCGTCACGGCATCGATCACGAGTTCCAGCCAACCGAAGTAAAGATCATATTTTCAAGAGCGAAAGGAAAAGAGAAAAATGAAATCGATCAGGTCCTCAGGAACAATCGTGCGAGGGATGCTGGCAGTAGGCACTCTTTGCATTGCAACCTCACTGGCCGCAGCGGCGCAAGTGGACACCACCAAGTCGGTAGAGCATGGTGCCTCAACTAGGTCCGTCAAGGTCGAGCGCGGGGAAATCGTCTACGTTTCCGGAAACAATGTTGTAGTCAAGGCCGAAGACGGAACGATGAGAGATTTCAACAATGTCCCAGACAGCGTTACGGTGACTGTTGATGGAAAGCCACTGAACGTTCACCAGCTCAAGCCCGGGATGAAAGTTGAGCGCCAAACCATTACGACGACCACCCCGAAGACGATTACAACTGTTCAGACGGTGTCAGGAAAGGTGTGGCATGTGAATCCGCCTCTCTCCGTGACACTCACCATGGATAACGGCGAGAATCAGACCTTTAAGATCCCCAGCGGCCAGAAGTTCACTGTAGATGGCAAGCAGACAGACGCATTTGGGCTGAAAAAAGGAATGAAGATTTCGGCGCAAAAGATCGTCGAAGTTCCGGAAACTGTCGTCGCCCAGGAAATAAAGAGGACCGGAACGGCACCGCCGCCGCCCCCTGCGCCAAAACAAGATGAGCCAATCCTTATCGCGGTATATGTTCCTGTCCCGGCACCTGCTCCTGCTCCCGCCGCCGAACCGGCTCCAGCGGCATTGCCTAAGACCGGCACCGATCTCCCTCTGATCGGATTGCTCGGTGCGTTGCTTTGCGCGGCGAGCCTGATTTCGATGGCCGTTCGTAAAGCTCGTGCCTGAACGCCACACGAACTGAGGTCCCTCCCGGAGCAGCTGCTTCCGGGAGAAATGAAGCCGCGGCCCATGTCTTGAACTCAAGGCATGGGTCGCGGCTTTGTGTCTAGGCATGCTGGCGAATTCCGCCCTCAAGTTCTCCTTCCTTCATCCGATATATCTCCTAAATGTGCTCCGTCTCCTCAGTGGCGGCCGCCATCGGCATCATGCGCCAAACTCATGTCCACTGGCCTGCAGACACCGTCGTCTCAAAACGCACCGAATGCTTCCAACGCCGTCGCCGCGGCCACCGAGGACCCGGCCCAGCTCTCTTGCCCGCCCTTCGTTGGAGTGAGCGCTGTCTTGCGCCGCCTGCTACTGCAAGCCGAAATCGCCGCACCCCGCTTGCATTCAGCCAGCCTCGAAGGTGAAGCCGGAACCGGAAAACATCTCTTCGCGCAGACCCTCCATCGTCAGTCCCCACACGCGGAACTCCCTTTCCGCCGATACGACGCCCGCGAATGGCTCGCCACAGAGGCCGACACTGCAATTACCTCCGGCACCCTCTACCTCGATCGCGTAGATCTGCTGACCACCACTGGCCAGGCGTTGCTGCTCGGCCTGATCAAAATGCTCCAGGATGAATCCAGCCGGCTGCCTAGAATCCTTTTGCTCGTCTCGGCACACGTTCCTCTTCGGCAGCTTGCCGCTCAGGGCCGCTTCATCCCCGACCTTGCATTCCGGCTCTCCGCAGCGCGCTTCTCCCTGCCACCGCTGCGCGATCACCGCGAAGACATCGCCCCACTCACCCAGGCCCTCATCGACCGCATCTGCAGGCACTATCGCCAACCCACCGCCGTGCTGTCCCCAGGAACACTACCGCGCCTACTCCAGCACAACTGGCCCGGAAACGTCCGCGAACTCGCGTCGGTCATCGAGTCCGCCATCCTCGACTCCACCAGCGGCGTGATCCGCCCAGCCGACGTGAATCTAGGCATCACGTCTCCACCAACGGCAGCAGTGCAGGTTATTATTCCTACCTCCCAGCCAGACCAACCGAGAACGCCCGAAGACCTGACCCTGGATGCCGTAATATTCAAGCACATTCAGATGGTTCTCAATATGAACCGAGGCAACAAACTACGCACAGCTCGCCAGCTCAGCATCAGCCGCTCGACGCTCTATCGCCTCCTCGCCGGCGAGAGCATGTCCACGAAATCCGCCTAGGGATGGGAAATCTCCGCAACCTTTCTCTTTCGGAGCATCCGGCGCGGCAAGCTCCACCCCACTCAAATCGCCTTGCATTAACAGCGGAATCTCCGCCTCTGCATGCGTAGTAGCTGCCGACAGGCACCTTCTCCAAAAAAAACGCCCCTCCAGGTCGGTTGTTGCCGTTGCATTCGTTCCCAAACCTCCGTCGCTCCAATTCACTGTAGGTTTGTTGCCCGTCGTCTGCTTTTCCGGAGGTAGAGATTCCAGCGTCACCACAGCAAACCGCGCCGGCGCGTTCGTATCCGCGCAAATTACAACCCCGGATACAGATCCGCCCGGAGCTTCAATCTTCTTGGAATTCTTCTGCGCCGTTGCGCCCGCAACCAGGAAAAGAATCGAAATCGCTATTGCCGACAATTGCCCGACCACAGCACCCTCCCGGATTGAATCGCCCCATCAGTCCTCGAAGAGAATTTCAGGAAATATTTCGACATCAATCTCTTCGACTTCGGCCTCAAAGAGCTCCGCCACCGGCGCAAAGCTGCGCCGATGCATCTCCGTGATCCCCAGCCGTAGCAATGCCTCTTTATGTTCCCGCGTCGAATAGCCCTTGTTCCGCGCCAGACCATAGCCAGGAAACTGCAGGTCCAGCTCACAGAGCAGCCGGTCACGATGTACCTTGGCAATCACGCTCGCCGCCGCAATCGAAAAGCTCCGCCCGTCACCCTGGACAATCGTAGTCTGTCTGCATACCGCATCGATCTTCTGGTTGCCATCGATCAATAGATGATCAGGATGCCATCCCTTAGCACTCAGCCCCTCGACAGCGATCTTCATCGCCAGCCGCGAAGCTTGCAGTATGTTGATCCGGTCGATCGTCCGAACATCCACTTCGGCAACCGACCACGCGAGGGCAACCTTGCGCACGATCTCGTCAAAGTGCTCACGCTCCGCTTCACACAGCTTTTTGGAGTCATCCAACCCGCCGAGCTCCGCCTCCCCCGGCAAGATCACAGCCGCAGCCACCACCGGCCCAAAGAGGGGACCCCGCCCGACCTCATCCACTCCGGCAATCAAGCTGGAACCACCAGCGCGAGCCTCAAGCTCGAACTCCCATCCACACACCCACTCAGCGCTCACTTCCGCATCGCACTCAAGCTCCAACTGCTCTGCCGCAAGCCGCTCCAGTCGCTGTGCTTTCGTTTCCCGCGGTTTCCCGGCACGGTCGGCAGCTTTTTTCCGCTCCAAAGCAATAGCCTTCGATGACTGCTTCGCGGATTGACTCCGCATCGAACCTCGGGAAGTGATACGAGAAGGCATCAGCTAAGTATAGAAATAGACGCGCACCGCCTGCCGCCGGCGGGCGTGGAAAAACAGACCCGAAGGAGCACAAAACAGAGATGCTCCGGATCTTTCCGGGGCATCTCTGTTGCTGGCGATCTGCAAGCCTACGACATGTAAGTGAACGGAGTCGCCTTCATTCGCTCGTGCAGCGGCTCCGGCTTGAGGCCCGAGGTCGAAGTATTCATCACCTCGAGGAAGGCCTTCTGAAACGCGTCCATCTCTGACTTCAGGCCTACAGTGATACGCACATAAGTCGGCCAGGCCTCCCAGGCGCGGCCAATGTAAATATCCCGGTTGGCCATAGCAGCAATCACTTCCTTGCCAGGCCGTTTCACATTCACCATGTAGCAATTGCTCTGCGAGGGTGTGTACTCGAAGCCGTTGCTCTTGAGCCAGGCGAGGTTATCGACGCGAATGTCACCGATGATCTTCTTGCGGCTAGGCACAAGCTGGGGGTCGATCAGGCTCGCCTTGGCAGCCGCAATCGTGGTGACCGGTAGCGAATTCTGGCCGAAGTAGTTGAGCTTCGCGATGAGATCTGGGCGGCCGATGGCAAAGCCTAACCGTAGTCCGGCCATCCCATACAGCTTCGAGAAGGTCCGCAATACAATGACGTTCTTGCCGTCTTTAACGAAATCCAGCGACGGTGTGGCATCCGACAAGTGGATGTAGGCCTCGTCGATAAGGATCACCGTGTCCTTAGGAGCGTTAGCAACAATGTACTCAATATCTTTGCGCGGAGTGATCGTCCCGGTTGGATTGTTCGGGTTGCAGATATAGATGACGCCGGGATTGCTGGCTGCAGCGAGCAAAGCCTTGGGATCATGTGTCGCCGCGCCCTTCGGGTCGGCCAGCGGTACCTTGATCGTCTGCGCCCCGTTCGCGGCAGCGGCCCACCAGGGCGCCTCAAACGTCACGTCAGCCGTAACCAGCGGCCTGTCCTTCGATGTGAAAGCCAGGACTGTATATTGAAGCGGCTCGCCCGAACCCGCATAGGCCATCACAGACTCGGGTTTCAACCCTTCCTGCTTGGCAAAGGTCTCGATCAGGTCAAGCTGAATCGGAAACTCGTAACGTCCACCCTTGGGGATCATATCGGCCAGTGCAGTACGAGCCGGATCCGAGGGCCCAAGAGGATTCTCGTTCGCATCAATATGAATGCCGGATTCCGGCTTGGCAAACTTGGGGCGCTGCGCCATGGCCAAGTGGGCTTCGGTCAGTCCCCCGATCGAGGCAAGTGCGGAGGTAGCTCCAGCTATACGCAGAAAGGAACGACGCGATACGCCACTACAGGCAACAGGATCAAAACTGGACTTTGACATACTAGAAACTCCTGAAGTACAGAATAGTTAACGGAACGCGCCCACACGGCGCAATGCTACCGCGAAAGGCAGTAATTTGTGGTGGGAAGCTCCATAATCCAAAGTAACTTCTGTGCCCCTTGGAACACAAGGCCGAAATTGAAAGAATTTCCAAGCATGAGAGTCTCGTGCTAGTCTTGGTTCGGTAAACGATTTCCCGGATCGAAACGACTCTTTTCGCTAAACTCGGTGTCAGTTAAAGCCACAGTCTTTGTCTGGTCGCGCCATCGAATTTCGCAGCAGACCGCCCACGAAGAGAGACTCATGAAAAGCCGGCGCATTTTGCTTGACAGGTATGCAGGTAAACCCATTTACTAATGTCGCCTCTCCGGATAATCTGCCCCGGCCGGAACGGAACGTTATCGCTCAGGTGATGGAATGCTCGAACTCGCACTAATCAACAATAGCCTCGGAGCTCTTGCATCCGCGGCATCCCGGCCTGCCGCCTCTCTTGCCGTCGGCGTCCCTTCGCTGGCACACCTCAGCGGGCTCGATATCGCTGTCATCGCGATCTATTTCGTTATGGTGATCTGCATCGGCTATTACTTGAAGAGCCGCGCCAACACCAGCGAAGAGTTCTTTATGGCCGGCCGCGAAATGACCGCGTGGATCGCCGGCCTCAGCTTTGTCTCCGCCAATCTAGGATCTCTTGAGCTTATGGGATGGGCCGGCTCAGCCTACCAATACGGCATCCTTGCGGCACATTGGTACTGGATCGGAGCCATCCCCGCTATGCTCTTCCTGGGCATGGTCATGATGCCCTTCTATTATGTCTGCAAGACCCACTCGGTCCCCGGCTACCTCAAGCTGCGCTTCGGTCAGGGATCCAGTACCGTCGCCGCCGTCTCGTTCGCCTTCATGACCGTATTGATGAGTGGGGTCAACATGTTCTCGATGGCCAAGGTCATGCAGATCGTCCTTGGTTGGAATCTGACCTTTTCAATTGTCGTCTCATCGCTCGCGGTTGCAGCCTACGTAGCGCTCGGCGGACTTCGTTCAGCCATCTTCAATGAAGTACTACAGTTTGTCCTCATCTGGGGCGGAGCCCTGCTAGTTCCCATCCTCGGTCTGTGGGAGGCCGGCGGCTGGGACGGCCTCAAAGCGCGCATTGCCACCAACATTCAACAGCAACTCATTCCCGCCGGCGACTACACACACATGTGGCGTTCCATGGGCCACTTCGCTGACAACCCCATGGGCGTTCACTGGACCGGCATCGTCTTCGGTCTCGGCTTCGCCATCAGCTTCGGCTATTGGACCACCGACTTCCTTGTCGTGCAGCGTGTTCTCGCTGCCAACTCGCTTCGATCGGCGCGCCTCGCTCCCGTCATCGGCTCCTTCTTCAAGATGGCGGTGCCGTTTATCGTCATCCTTCCCGGACTGCTTGGCCTCGTCGTACTCCAAAACCCTGACGGCAGCCACATGCTTTTGCATGGTGAGAACTACGTTGCTGCCCACGCCGGCCAGGGACTGCACAGTTACAACGACGTGCTCCCGCTTATGATGGTGCGCTACTGCGCGCCTGGCCTTCTGGGACTCGGCATTACCGCGCTCATCGCCGGCTTTATGAGCGGCATGGCCGGAAATGTCAGCGCCTTCTCCGCCGTCTGGACCTACGATATTTACCAGCCACATATCGTCAAGAAGGCCAGCGATCAGCACTATGTAGCTGTGGGCCGCTGGGCCACTATTCTCGGCGTCATCATCTCCATCGTGGCGGCCTATTCGGTGCAGGGTGCTCCGGGCATCATGGACTACGTGCAGGCCCTCTTCAGCTTCTTCATCGCGCCGCTACTAGGCGCTGTGCTTACAGGCATGTTTTGGAAACGTGCTACTCGCCAGGGAGGCTTCTGGGGATTACTTATCGGCACGATCACCTCGGTTTCATTGTTTTTGTGGGTCCACTTCAATCCCTCCGCCCTACGCTACGTGGCTCTCTCGCCCGACGCCAAAGACATGGCGGAGAATATGTACCGCGCGTTGTGGTCCTTCCTGGCAACTGTGATCGTCACCTTCGTCGTGAGCATGTTAACAACCCCCCGACCGGTTGCCGAGTTGAATGGACTGGTCTATGGCGCGACCAAGCTGCCCACGGAAGAGCCGGTGCCGTTCTACAAGAACGAATGGTTCTGGACGGTCATTGCCATCGCCATCTTCGTGACCCTGAACATCATTTTCTGGTAAGGAGACAAGGGTGAAATCAACAGAAATCTCAATCTGGTTTTTTATCGGCGTACTCCTTACTGTCTACGGAGTCATGATCCTCAGCTATGGCCTGTGGGAACTCGCCACTGGAAATATTGCCAACGTAGTCCTGGCCAGACTGCATGCCCCCGTCTGGTGGGGCGCAATCATGCTTGTCCTGGGACTTTTCTACGGAATACGCTTCCGCCCCGGCAAAGAGGCTTAATTCATAAATAACCGCGGCAATTAAAACGATCCCAAACTATCCGCGAAAACACGCTTGAACCGACCTGATATATCTTCGACAGAGAACAACGACCCAAAGGAGCAATCGCAATGGCAGCGCAACGGACAATGACCTACGGAGTAGTGGTAGGCAATCGCGGATTCTTCCCCGATCAGCTGGCAAAGAGCGGCCGCGAAGAAATGATTACCGCCATTGAAGCAGCGGGAGCCAAAGCGATCGTGCTTACCGCCCAGGACTCAAAGTTTGGCGCAGTCGAGACCTTCGCCGAAGCGCTGCGCTGCGCCGAGCTCTTCAAGAAGCACGCAGCCGACATCGACGGAATCATTGTCACTCTTCCCAACTTTGGTGATGAGCGCGGCATAGCGGATGCCCTCCGTCTCTCAGGTCTCAAAGTTCCAGTGCTCATACAGGCCACTCCGGACAAGAGCGATGCCATGACCATCGCCACCCGCCGCGACAGCTTCTGCGGCAAAATGAGCGCCTGCAACAACCTGATGCAGTACGGCATTCCTTACTCGCTAACCACGCTGCATACCGAGGCTCCAGCATCCGCCGAGTTCAAAGCCGACCTTGAATGGTTCGGCGCGGTCTGTCGTATTGTCCGCGGACTGCACAATCTGCGCATCGGCTCGATCGGCGCGCGTCCCGCGGCTTTCAACACCGTGCGCTATTCCGAGCGAATTCTGGAAACCAGCGGCATCTCCGTCATCCCCATCGACCTGTCTGAAATCCTGGGCCGCATCAACAAAATGGGCGACAACGATGACGCCGGACAGGCCAAGCTTGCGGCCATCAAGAGCTACGTCACTACCTCCGGAATTCCTGAGGCAGCTCTGCTCAAAATGGCCAAGCTGGGCGCGGTACTCGACGGATGGATGAAGGAAGTTGAGGTGACCATCTCTGCAGTGCAGTGCTGGACCTCGCTTGAGGAGTACTTCGGCGTCGTGCCCTGCACCATCATGAGCATGATGTCCAACAATCTGATTCCGTCTGCCTGCGAAGTCGACGTGCCCGGCACATTGAGCATGTACATGCTGGCGCTGGCATCCGGCACGCCATCAGCGTTACTCGATTGGAACAACAACTACGGCAGCGACCCCAACAAGTGCGTCTGCTTCCACTGCTCCAACCTGCCCAAGCATTTCTTCAAAGAAGTCAGAATGGACTTCCAGGAGATCATCGCCGGCACCGTCGGTAAAGAGAACACCTTCGGCACCTGCGTTGGCCGCGTCAAGAGCGGAGCCATGAGCTACGCTCGCTACTCCACCGACGACCGCCGCGGTATCATTCGCGGATACACCGGCCCCGGTCAGTTCACCGACGATCCACTCACCACCTTCGGTGGAGCGGGCGTTGCCGAGATTCCCAAACTGCAAAAACTGCTCAAGCACATCTGCCGCGAAGGCTTCGAGCACCACGTCGCAGCGAACTTCAGCGACGTCTCCAAATCCATCCATGAAGCTGCCGTCCGCTATCTCGGCTGGGAGAGCTACTACCATCCCGAACTGGAAGACTAAGTTCGCATCGCACCGCGGGGCGCTGACCATCTGGGTTGGCGCCCCGTTTTTCTTGCATCACAATGACCTGATACATTGAACTTTGTTTCCCAGAGGATAACCACTCGATGAGCACAAGAATCCGCAAGAGCCTTGTTGTCGACGGCGCGACGCTCGTAACCGAAGAAGCCTGGAGCGCTGAGCTCGAAGCCAAGCACAACCAGATCGTCGAGTGGCTGCGCAGCGAATCCCTCGACGGCATCCTCATCAAACGCAACGAGAACATCGCATGGCTCACCGGCGGCGCAGTCGAAGTGCGCGTCCTCACACCGAATGAAACCGGTGTCGCTGCGCTCCTTATCACCGCCGAAGGAAAGCGCTACTACCTGACCACCGCCAACGAAGCCCCTCGTCTCCACGACGAAGAGTTCGGTGCCCTCGACTTCGAGCCCGTTATCTTCCCCTGGTACGCCGACGACACCGATCAGCAGGCATTGGAACTAGCCCGCGGACAGGTCGCCTCCGACACACCAATCCCTGGCTTCGCGCACACGCACCTGCATCACCTTCGGGCCTCACTACAGGAAACCGAAATCGCACGCTTCCGTTGGCTCGGCGTCGAGACCGCGAAAGCCGTCACCGCAGTCCTGCACCAGCTCAAACCGGGCCAGACCGAATATGAAATGGAAGCAGCGGTCGCCTCCGCATTGCTGAGCCGCGGCATCCTGCCTTCCGTCTATCTGATGGCTGCGGACGAGCGCATCCTCAAGTACAAGCACGCAGTCGCTCGCGGCAACAAGATTGATAAATACGCCATGATCAATCTCTGCGCGCGCAAGTGGGGACTCACCGTCTCGATCACACGCTTCGCGCATTTCGGTCCGCTACCCTCTGATCTCGAAGGCAAGTTCCGCGCCGCAGCCCATATCAACGCCGCTCTCCTCGACACCAGCCGCGAAGGAACAACCTCAGCCCAGCTCTTCCAGATCGCAAAAGACGCCTACGCCCGCGAAGGCTTCCCAGGCGATGAGCAGTTTCATCATCAAGGCGGTCCGACCGGCTACTGGGAGCGAGAATGGCTTGCAACACCCGAAGGCAAACAGAAGGTCGTCAACAATCAGGCCTTCGCCTGGAACCCCAGCATTCGCGGCGGCAAAGTCGAAGACACAGTGCTCCTGCACAACGGCCAGATCGAGCTCCTGACCCCAACACCAGAGTTGCCCGCCCTCGAATCCAGCGCCAATGGAAACAACTACCCAGCGACCGGTGTCCTGGTGTTGTAAATCTTCGCGCTGCTCGCTTCGCCATCATTCATTGGATTTAACTGCCAGTGCCGCATTCACACTCGGCGGCAGCGACTTCATGCGTTTGATAAAGGCCGTGGCCTTCCACAACCTCTCATCCGAATCCCAGAGCCCATTGGCAAACATACCTGAGTGGCGAATGCCATGCTTCGCAACCCAAAATACCTGAGCTTCCGAATACTCGGTTCCGACGACCGGTAAATCGGAGGCTTGGGGAAACAACACCTCTGCATGTTCCCGCTGCTTTCCTGGCGTGCCGTGGCATCCTGAGCACTCATTTAAATAGATCTTGCCTCCAGCGATCAGGTTCTCATCCGTCGGCGAGAAGGGATTCGCCACCTCAGGAGCTTCCCTTCTAACTGAAGCGTGTGTCGCTCTTTGCAACACAGCCGCCTCGAACCGAGAAGGTGGCAAATCTCCACGCACCTCCGCAAAGCCCAGCAGAAGGTACCCGAGTCCTCCCACTACCAACACCGACAGGGTGAGAAGAATTCCCCCAACAAAATTTCTCATAGCTAGCCCCCGATAGCCGTTGGACGCGCCCCTGCTTCATTGGTGGGTCATCACAAGATTTCAAAATTGATTGAGAATCCTTCTTGACGATTCTCCCAGATCTTTCTCTTCAGGATCTCGATCCAGCCGGCATCAGCGTCAGCCGCGCAGTCAACACCACGAGCGCCATCCATAACAAGTCAGCACCCAGCAGGTGAACCACCTGCATCCACACGGGTGCAAGCAGCCCCACATCGAGCAAGCCCAGCACATATTCCGCAGCCAACAGCGCCACCACAAGCGCCGCGAGCTTGCGATTATCCCACGCCCCGGTGCGCCGCGCTGCGCGAATCAGCACCCAGATCACAAAAATACTCGCAACGACAGCAATTGCCGGATGGGTCCATCGCCATCGCAACAACCAGTTGCTGTTCGCCGCAAAATCCTGACTCAACGATTCGCCAAGCGTGGCAGCCGGAAACAACGTGTCCCCCAGCGCAGCCATCGACCCGGTCACGCCTACCACCATCATCGCCAGCATTCCAATCGTCGTTCCCACCGGCGCAGTCACGCGAATATCGCGCCAGCGAAACCCCTGCCGCCGCCCCAACATATGCGCCACCATAGCCAGCGCCGCCACCAGCAACAACGTATTTGAAAGATGGAGCGCAAGAAACGGCGCCCGCATCGGCGACCGGCTCTGCGCCGTCAACCCAAGCTTCACCAGAAGGGCACCCAGCAGTCCCTCAGTCAGCGTGAAGAACACCGCAGCACCCGCAGCCCACCGCGCCAGATGCCCACTCACAGTTCTGCGCCACGTCCAAACCAGCAGTCCGAGGACAAAAACCATGTCCAACGCCGCTGTAACCCTGTGCGTGAACTCAATCACAGTCTGCATCGTCGGCGACTGCTGCAACAAAGTCCCATTGCAAAGCGGCCAGTGATCTCCACAGCCCGCCCCCGAACCGGTAGCACGTACAATCGCTCCCCAGAGAATCGTCGCAATAAAATATGCAAGCACTCCCCACGCAAAACGGCGCAACGCCAACGAAGGCGTTCGATCCGACATTTTGATGGCAGTCGTGGTCATAGCGGCGGCCGGTGCGACAACACTTCAGTGTAGATCAACCACCAAATGGAGAGCACGCGTCTCGGCGGCTATTCATCGAGAAGCCTCTTAACGTGCTTAACAATCGTCTCGTCCTCCGCAGCCGCAAGCACCTGCACTGTCACCCGCGCCCCCTCAGCAGAGATAATCCCCCAGCCCTTCGCATCTCGATTACGATCCGCATCCAGCAAAATCCCCATCGCCTCCATGCCCGCGCAAACCTCAGCACGCGTCGCCACATCATGCTCGCCAATGCCGCCCGTAAAGACCAGCAAGTCCAGGCCGCCGAGCACAGCGAAATACGCTCCAATGTATTTCCGCAGCACATAAACAAACTCATCAATCGCTAGTTGCGCAGCACTGTTACCGTCTACGGTCGCTTTGCGCAAAGCTCGCATATCGCTGCCCAGTCCGCTTAGCCCAACCAACCCCGACTGCTTGTTAACGATCGCCTCCAGTTCATCTGCCGCCGCATCGCTGCTCGTGTCGCCCTTCACAATCTCACGCAGCAAAAACACCATCACGCCAGGATCAATATCTCCTGTCCGCGACCCCGAAATAATCCCCCCCGTCGGCGTCAGCCCCATCGAAGTATCGACACTTCGTCCATCGCGAATGGCACAAACCGAAGCGCCGTTACCCAGATGCGCCGCAATCACTCTCTCAGGCAACTTCCCTCCAAGCCGCGTCACAATGGATTCATACGAGAGCCCGTGCGCCCCAAAGCGGCGCAATCCCATCGCGTTGTACTCCTCAGGAATCGGCAGGTGCCGAGTAGCTTCAGGCAAGTCGCGATGGAAGCGGCTGTCAAGACAAACAAAATTCGGCACATCGGGAAACAGCGACATCGCCCGCCGCATGATGTAAGTCTCACTCGGAGTATGCAGCGGAGCAAACGCCGTATACCGCACCATCTCATCGATCAATTCCGGCGTCAGCAACTGATGCTCAACGACAGTCGGCCCGCCGCACACCATACGATGTCCAATAGCCACGGGCTTCTGAAAAGGCGACTTGTCAAGAGCCGCCGCGATTAGTGCGAACGCAGCAGCACTATCCGCAACCTGCGGCTTTTCATCAACAAGCCGCGACTCATCAGAAGACTTGATCCAGAAAACGGCCGCACCGCTCTCGCTCTGCCCAATGCCCTCAACCGCGCCCTCAAACAGTTTTCTCGGCTCCTCCCCATCCGCCTCCCACAGGGAGAACTTGATCGACGAAGAGCCGCTGTTCAGGACGAGAATAGGGTATGCGGGCATGATCCGATCTATCGCCCGCTCCACTTCCAGTTGCGAATCTCAGGCAGGTCCTGCCCATTTTCCGCAACATACAGCCGATGCTTTTGAATACGCTCGTAGTAAAGCTGCTGCGCATAGTCCGCCATATGCTTGAACCGAGGAATGCGCAACACAGCATCGAGCGCCAACTGGTAGCGGTCAATGTTATTACGCACACACATGTCAAAAGGAGTAGTAGTCGTGCCTTCCTCCTTATATCCACGCACATGCATATCGTCATGATTGTGCCGTCGGTACGCAAGCCGGTGAATGCACCACGGATAGCCATGAAACGCAAAAATCGTCGGCTTGTGCGGAGGAAATGCCAGATCGAACTCCTCATCCGGCAAGCCGTGCGGATGCTCCGACGTAGGCTGCATCGC